>Ga0255775_1000156_pt1 | contig 67006 bp, 75 predicted proteins | sample 011ome_26_FD_179973 | JGI IMG/M metagenome (GOLD analysis project Ga0255775, IMG submission 179973) | Coastal salt marsh microbial communities from the Groves Creek Marsh, Skidaway Island, Georgia - 011511BT metaG (version 2) | ecosystem: Environmental > Aquatic > Marine > Intertidal zone > Salt...
ACTTTGATAAAAAGATCATAAAAATTCAGGGTGGAACTGTAAAAAGATTAGGAACTTATAATGCCTCATTAAGGTTGCACAGAAATGTAAACCAAGCTCTTAGTTTCGAAGTTATAAAAGCAGAAGACTAGTTTTATTTATTTATATAATTCTTTTTATCTGATTTTCTTAAAAAAATTAGATATTTGTTATATATATAATTCTTATGTCAAAGTCACCTTCAAATCCAAAAGGAACTAGGGATTTCCTTCCCCTAGAACTTTCTAAGCGCAATTATATAATAAATATTTTAAGAAAGAATTTTAAAAACTTTGGTTTTTCTGAAATAGAAACTCCAGCCCTAGAGAAAAGTTCTACTCTTCTTGGTAAATATGGAAATGAGGGCGATAGACTAGTATTTAAAATTTTAAATTCAGGTGATAAAGTAAAAAAAGCTGATATTTCTTCTTTTGAATCAGGCAATTTAAATTCCTTTGTAAAGTCCATCTCCGAAAAAGGTTTAAAATACGATTTGACAGTTCCTCTAGCTAGGTTTGTGTCTCAACATCAAAATGAAATTATATTTCCATTTAAGCGATTTCAAATTCAAAATGTTTGGAGAGCAGATCGTCCTCAACATGGACGATACCAAGAATTTACACAATGTGATGCAGATGTCATAGGAAGTAATTCTATAATACAAGAAATTGAGTTGATTAAGTTATACGATTCAGTTTTTCACCAGTTAGGCTTTACAGATTTAGTTTTAAAAATTAATCATAGAGGAATTTTGAGAGAATTAGCTTGTCATTTTGGTGCAGGTGAAAATATAATAGAATTTATAACTGCCTTAGATAAAATTGATAAAATTGGTGTGGATAAAGTATTGGACGAAATAAAATTAATTGCCTCAGATTTTTCTGAAAAAGAATTAAGAATTCTTTTATCTAAAATAGAATTTGATTTAGAATACTTAAAAAAAATATTTTCGAAAAATTCTGATTCATCTTTAGCAATCGATGAAATTGGTCAAATATTAAGTTATTTCTCTACTAATAATTTAGTTAATGAAATTAAATTTGATTTGACTTTAGCCAGAGGTTTAAATTATTACACTGGGACTATTATTGAAGTTTCTTCTAAAACTAATCAAAGAATTGGATCAATTGGAGGAGGTGGTAGATATGATGATTTAACATCTATGTTCAATTTAAAGAATGTGAGTGGTGTCGGTATTTCTTTTGGACTAGATAGAATCTATTTATTGATGGAAGAAAGTAATTTATTCCCAGATTATTTAGATAAAAGTTTTGAATTTATGGTAGCAAACTTTGGTATTAATAATCTTAAATTTATAGCTCCTTATGTTGACGAAATTAGAAATAAAAACAGAGAAGTCTTTGTATATCCTGACAATGTTAAATTAACTAAACAATTTAGTTTTGCAGATAAACATAATGCATCTACAGTAATCATTTTTGGAGATAATGAAAAAAAGGAGGGTATTGTGATATTAAAAAATATGCGAACTGGAGATCAATTAAAATGTGAGCTAAAGGATTTTGTAGAAATTCTAACTAAAAGCAATTAGAATTTTTAAATTAGGCAAATAGTTGAGAGTAAAAATGAAATAAATGAAGTTAAAGCTCTAGCTAAATTAAATTTATTCCATCTGTTTTCTATTTTTTTTCTAAATGTATCTAATTCTTTTTGACTTAGTTTATTCAAATTTGTCCTGTCTAACAATTCATTTAATGGAATATTGCCAAGCACTGTAAACAAAAAAACACCCGTAAAATAAATTATTGAAGAAATTAATAATAATTCGAAAACATAATTTTTTGTAGAATCAAAACTTAAATAAGTAGAAATGGGAATTGTCAAAATTGGTAAAATAAAAACAATGAAAAATAATGGATTAAGAATAACTTTATTCATAGACTTAAAGGCATTTAAATAAGTTATGTTATCTAGTTTACCAATACCAGGTTTTACCGCATTTGTCCAAGTAAAAAAAATACCACTCATTAAGCCTTAGGATATAATAGCAGTAAAAAGTAATATGTTTTCCATTCAATAATTTTAACAAAAATAAAAAAACGGACTAGTAAAACACCAATCCGCTTTGTTTAGTAGCGAGAGGGAGACTTGAACTCCCGACCTCCGGGTTATGAATCCGACGCTCTGACCGACTGAGCTATCTCGCCATCATAAAATGCGCGTAAATATATAAACAAATTATATAGACTCAAACTAAGAATAAAAAATATTTAAAATTCTTTTTGTAGAATTAATTTAATCTATATATTGGTATTCTATGGAATCAAAAGTAAAGTTCGAAATAGAATTTCCAATACATGCTTCACCAAACATGTTATATCAATATATTTCTTCAGCATCTGGTTTATGTGAATGGTTTGCAGATGATGTAAATTCAAGGGGTAAAACCTTTTCATTTATATGGGATGGTTTTGAAGAATTAGCAGATTTGATTTCATCAAAATCTGACTCATTTGTTAAGTTTAGATGGATGGATGGTTCAGATGATCAGGATAAATGTTTTTTTGAGATTAGAATCGTTGTAGATGAAATAACAAAAGATGTTTCATTAATGGTATCCGACTTCGCATATGAAGACGAAATTGAGGAATCTAAAATGCTATGGAAGAGTCAAATTGCAGACTTAAAAAAACTAGTTGGATCCTCATAAAAATTCATGATTAATTATAACGGTAAGATTATTGAAGGTACTGAACCTAATCTGTTAAATAGAGGTTTTTTATATGGAGACTGTGTATTTGAGACTATTAAAGTTATTGATAATAAAATTATTTTTTGGGAAGATCATTATTTGAGGTTAATGTCATCCCTAAGAATAATTAGAGTAGAAATTCCAATAAACTATACCCCTGAATTTTTCGAATCTCAGATTGAAAATACTTTTAATAAATTAAGTTCTAACTTTTCGGGAAGAATTAGATTATCAGTGTATCGATCGGGTGGTGGTTTGTATAGACCTAATTCAATGCTTCCAAATTTTCTTATTCATGTTAAATCAGATTCAAATAATTTATTCAAAATAAGTGAGGCAAATTATAAGGTTGATCTTTTTAAGGATTATTATATGAATAATGATCTGCTTTCTAATTTGAAGACAAATAATAAAGTAATTAATGTTTTAGCTGGAATTTTTGCTAAAGAAAATGAATTAGATAACTGTATTTTACTTAATCACAAGAAAAATGTTGTAGAGTTTTATAATGGTAATTTATTTTTTGTAAAAAATAATAATATTAAAACACCTCCCTTGTCTTCTGGATGTTTAAAGGGTATATTAAGGAAAAAAATACTAAGTTTTTCAAAATTATTTCCAGATATTTCTATAACTGAGGAAGACTTATCACCATTTGAATTATTATCAGCGGACGAAATTTGGATGACAAATACTATTTCAGGAATTGTGCCTGTAACTAATTATAGAAAAAAAATGTTTTCAAATGTGTTGGCTAGAAGGTTTTTGGAAACAATTAATAATCATTTATAGAATCAATTGTGTTGAGGATTGTCTGGTGAATTGGACCATATTAAATATTCACCTCCTAGCTCGATTAATTTGTCTTTCCATAAATAAACACTATCGTTAAAAGTTTTTTCGTCGAGTTTTTCATCCTCACTAATGATCCACGATTTAGTTTCTAACTCATTTAAAAGTTGATCTTTATTCCAACCAGAATATCCTAGAAAAAACTTGATATTATTTTTTTTAATTTTCTTTTTATTAATAAGTTCAACTACGTGCTCAAAATTACCGCCCCAGTATAAATTTTCTTTAATTTCAATTGAATTTTTTATCAAATCTGGGACATTGTGAATAAAATAAAGATTTTCTTTTTCAACAGGGCCTCCATCGAATATTTCAAAATTCTCTTTTATTTCGGGTATTAAATCTAATGTTGAATAAATTGATTTTTTATTAATAATAAATCCTACATAACCAACATTGTTTTCTTCAACTAAAATCACGACAGATCTACTAAAGTTTAGATCGTTATTTAAGGTTGGGTCAGCGTATAAAATATTTCCTTTTTTCAATGTAATTGATGATTTTTTAGAATTTTATAACCGTTTGAAAATTCAATATTATTCATAACTCTTTTACCCTGAATTTGTAGCTCAAGAATTTCAATCAAATAATTATTAGTAGTTACATAAATAAAGTTTTTATCAAAAATAATCTTACCAGGAATAGTTGTTTCAGATGGTTTTTTTGAAGTTAATTTAGATTTATAAATTTTTAGAATTTTATCATTTTTCTTGATTTTAGACCAGGCAACAGGATACGGAGACAATCCTCTAATTTTATTGTGAATTGTTTCTGAGTTTGCGTTCCAATTTATTCTTGTATTTAATTTAGTTAGTTTAGGTGCAAGTAAGTAGTCTTTTGAAAAATCCTGATTTATAGTTTTAAAATCTTTAGTTTGAATTAAATCCAAGGTTGAAATTAATAGTTTAGATCCTATTATTTTTAATTTATTATATAAAATACCGGAGTTATCGTTTCTTTCAATTTTTATTTTGGATTGTTCTATAATTTTTCCACAATCTATTTTTTCATTTATAAAAAATGTAGTTACCCCCGTTTCTTCAAGACCATTAATAATTGACCAATGAATTGGAGCGGCTCCTCTTAAATTTGGTAGAATTGATGCATGTAGATTTATAGTTCCAAGTCTTGGAATTTTCCATAAAATTTTTGGAAGCATTCTAAAGGCAACTACTATAATAACATCAGGCTTAAGAGATTCTATTTCACTAATGAAACTTTCATCTTTTAAATTACTTGGCTGATAAATTTTTAATTTATTCTTTATTGAAAAATTCTTAATCTCAGATGCTTTAATTTTTTTTCCTCTTCCTGCTTTTTTGTCTTCAGAGGTGACAACTGCCAATAGGTTATGTTTTGAGTTAATAAGAACCTCTAAGCTCTTAACTGCAAAATCAGGTGTACCCATGAAAACTATATTTAAACCTTTAGATTTCATTGTTTTAGTTATCAATTATTTTATGAATTTCATTAATTCTATTTTTGACAGATGTTTTTTCTAGTACTATAATATCAACTTTTAATTTTTTATAAATATTTGATATTTCATTATAAATTTTAACTGAATCCTCAAAGCTTTCATATCTAGCACTATCATTCTTATAAATTTCTTTCCATGGGGGTAGTATAAAAACATGGTCATACACTACTTTTTTTGATTTATTAAATAAAATTTGATCAAATTCTATTTCTAAAAAATTTAAGTAGGCAACGATTTCATGAACCCCTCTGTCAAAAAATACATGTGATTTTTTTGTTGATGTTTTAAATTGTTTCAATCTTAAAGCCATAAGTTTATTACTAAACTTAATCGGATCTTTAAGAAATAGTTGGTCAATTCCTTTTTTTTGACCTTCTTCTGTGAGTTTTCTCACTATTTCATGCTCACATTTATATCCCATTTTTTCTAGACCTTTAATTAGTTCAGTTTTTCCTGTTCCAGGCCCTCCAGTAATTAGAATTTTTTTGTACATAAATTTCATTTGCAAAATAATCAAATAATAGTACTTTATGATATATTTGCCATGTGAATAATAGTGAAGATTTCTACATAAGACTTGAAGAACAGTTGTTAAACTCGTCAGAATGGCCAAACAAGTATCAATTTAAGTTTATATTAAAATCGAACGATAGCGATATTTCCGAGTTGGAATCTATTTTTGATGATGTTAAAGATGTAAAAATTTCATTTAGAAAATCTTCAAATAATAAGTTTACTAGTGTTTCTTTAATCGCAATTATGAAATCTCCATCCTTTGTTATTGAAAAATATAAATTGGCTTCTAGAATAAAAGGTATAATTTCATTATAATTTAATTTAGTAAATTTGTTAAACTTCTAAATTAAATTACCCAAACATTGATAGAAAATTTACAATACAATACTGAACGTACTAAACTTATTATCCCTGAGTATGGTAGACATTTACATAAAATGATCGATCAAGCAATGGAATGTACAGATAGAGTAAAGAGAAATAATTTAGCAAAAGCTATAATTGGAGTTATGGGAAACATGAATCCGCATTTAAGAGATGTACCTGAATTTCAACACAAATTATGGGATCAGTTATTTATCATGTCAAATTTTGAATTAGATATAGATTCACCATATCCTTTACCATCCAAAGAAGTTTATGAAGAACGTCCAGATAAATTAGAATATCCTCAAAATTTCCCAAAGTATAGATTCTATGGAAATAATATAAAAAGAATGATTGATGTTGCTATTGGCTGGGAGGAAGGAGAAATGAAGAAACAACTTGTTTATGTGATTGCTAATCACATGAAAAAATGTTTCCTAAATTGGAATAAAGACACAGTTGAAGATGATGTTATTTTTGCGCATTTAAACGAACTTTCTAATGGTAAAATAGTATACGATTCAAAAGATAAACCACTAACTGAGTCCCAAAACTTGATTAAATTATCAAATAAAAAGTTTGGAAAATCTCAAACCAATAAGAACAATAAAAAGCATTACAGAAACTTTAAAAAAAGAAATAATAATTAAAATTATTTTTTCATGGGTACTTTTTCTATTACAGGTGGAATTAAACTAAAAGGAGAAGTTACTCCTCAAGGTGCTAAAAATGAAGCATTACAAGTTATTTGTGCTACTCTTCTAACGCCAGAGAAAGTCATCATTGAAAATATTCCAGAAATCATAGATGTTCTCAAACTTATCGATTTGTTATCGTCTATTGGAGTTGAGGTTGAAAAATTAAATAAAAATAAATTTTCTTTTAAAGCTGAGAATGTAAATATTGAATACTTACAATCAAAAGAATTTAAAAAGAAGGGAAGTAGCTTAAGAGGGTCAATAATGATAGTAGGTCCCTTGCTGGCAAGATTCGGTAAAGGCTATATTCCTAAGCCAGGAGGAGATAAAATAGGAAGAAGAAGATTAGATACTCATTTTTTAGGTTTAATTGAATTAGGAGCATCTTTTCGATATAATAAAGAAGAGTATTTTTACGGAGTTGAAGCTGAAAAGTTAAATGGTAATTCCATATTATTAGATCAAGCCTCGGTAACAGGGACAGCAAATGTTTTAATGGCCTCAGTTTTAGCTGAAGGAGAAACACAAATATATAATGCTGCATGTGAGCCATATATTCAACAGTTGTGTAAAATGCTTATATCTATGGGTGCTGATATAAAAGGAGTAGGTTCTAATTTACTAACTATTAATGGAGTATCTTCTTTAATAGGCACAACTCATAAGGTTTTACCTGACATGATTGAGATTGGAAGTTGGATTGGTTTAGCAGCAATGACAAAAAGTGAAATTACAATCAAAAATGTAAGCTGGGATAATCTGGGTCAAATTCCAAATGTTTTTAGAAAGTTGGGAATAAAGGTCAAAAAAATAAACGACGACATATACATTTCTGAACATAAAAATGGATATGAAATTCAAAATTACATTGATGGTTCAGTTTTAACAGTTTCAGATGCACCATGGCCTGGGTTTACACCAGATCTATTAAGTATAGTTTTAGTAGTTGCAACTCAAGCTAAAGGAAGTGTGTTAATTCATCAAAAGATGTTTGAAAGCCGATTATTTTTTGTAGATAAATTAATTGACATGGGAGCAAAAATTATTCTTTGTGATCCTCATAGAGCTAATGTCATTGGACATGATTTTAAATCTCAGCTTAAGTCCACTACTATGGTTTCTCCTGATATAAGAGCAGGTATTTCTTTACTTATAGCAGCTCTTTCAGCTAAAGGAGAAAGTATCATTCATAATATTGAACAAATTGATCGTGGTTATGAAAATATTGATCAAAGGTTGAGACTTTTAGGAGCTAAAATTGAAAGAATCTAGTTTCTCTTAGAGATTTTATTTCCTGTTGAACGTTGTCTAGAGCATTTAAATCTATTTACTGAGTTCTCACGCAATTTTGTATGTTTTGTTTTTCTACCTTGAACTCTCTTTCTCCACATTGCGAAGCTTTTCGACTTCATTTCTCTTCTCATTATGGTTATAACATCATCTTCAGTTAAGTCAAATTGAAATTTTATTGCTTCAAACGGAGTCCTATCCTCCCAAGCCATTTCTATTACTCTATCTATTTGTTTCTGACTTAAACTTTTCATTTTAAAGACTATTTAAAAAATTATCAGCATCTATCAAAAGTTTTTCTTTTTTCATTGAGTCCATTTTATCGAAACTGCTTATTAGCATTCTCATTCTTGGATTTTTTTTAAAGAAATCTCTTTGTTTATCCATAAAAGTCCAAAATAATCCATCCCAAATTTCACTCCAACTTCCTTTTTTATAATCACTCATTTTGATTATATAATTACTGCTACTTATGTAAGGTTTAGTAGACATAAGTCCTCCATCAGCAAATTGACTCATTCCATATACATTAGGAACCATAACCCAATCATACGAATCTATAAAAACTTCCATGAACCATTTATATACTTCATCTGGATCAAATTCACATAAAATCATAAAATTTCCCAAAATCATTAATCTTTCGATATGATTTCCATACGCAGTTTTTTTAACTTTTTTGATAGTGTCGTCAATGGGGTCAATACCTGTTGAACCTTCATAAAATGACTTTGGGATTTTTCTTTTAAAATTCCAATAATTTTTTGTTCTTTCCTCTGTTCCTTTTGAATAATAGACTCCCCTTATAAACTCTCTCCACCCTATAATTTGTCTTATAAAACCCTCCATAGAGTTGAGCGGGATATCGTATTTCTTATAATAATCTAAACTTGTTTCAACTATATATTTCGGCTCTAGTAAACCTGAATTAATGAGTGGTGAAATGACACTATGGTTAATTATAGATTCATTAATCAAAACAGCATCTTCGTAAATTCCAAACTCATCAAACCTTGTTTTTAAAAAATTATTAAACCAAATTTTTGCTGATTTAAAGTCAGTAGGATATAACTGAAAAGAATTTATTTCTCCAAAATTTTTGGTAAAATTATTTTCTACATAGTTATAAGAATCTAAAAAGTTTATGCTTTTTATTTTTGAGTAATCAATAGAGGGGGTTTTTTTATTTTTTGGAAATTTTTTCCTATTCATATCATCATATGTCCATTTTCCTCCAGAAGGTTTGTCATATTCATTGATAAGAATGTTGAATTTTTTTCTTTGGTTTTTATAAAATGATGTTTGAAATAATTTTTTCTTTTCAGGATTAAAAAATGGAAAAAGAGAATCTCTTGATGTTAGAAATAAAGGATTTTCATAAATCTTAATTTCGATTTTATTTATTTGACAAGTTTCTTTTATTCTCTTTTCTAGCCAATTGTCTTCTGGATGATATATATTTATTTTCGAAATTTCAGTGTTACTAAGAAAGTTTCTTACATCTGAATTTTCATTATATGAATCTACATATATTACTTCAACCCCTTTTTTAATTAAGAAGTCTTGGTAGCTTTTCATTGAACTCCTGTGAAAAAATATTTTTTGTTTGTGAAAATTATATTGCTTAAAGAATAAAAATTCTTCTATCAAATACGTTTTACATTCATTAGATATTGAAAAGCTTTTTTCAAATAACTGATTTGGAAAAATAATATTTATGGAACTCATTTATCCAATGCTTTTTTATAAGTTGCAAGGCATCTTTCCCTTGCAAATTTGTGTTCAACTATAGGTTCAACATATTTATCCGAATGAATTTCCGGAACCCATTTTTTAGTATATTTTAATTCTTTGTCAAACTTTTTTAATTGTTCTGAAGGATTAAATATTCTAAAATATGGAGCTGCATCAACTCCACATCCAGCTACCCATTGCCAGTTCCCAACATTACTTGCAGTCTCATAATCAAAAAGTTTTTCTCTGAAATAAGCCTCACCCCATCTCCAGTCAATTAATAAATGTTTACACAGAAAGCTACCAACCAGCATCCTAACTCTGTTATGCATAAAACCTGTATTATTTAGCTCTCTCATTCCAGCATCTACAAGTGGATACCCAGTTTCTCCATCACACCATTTTTTGAAATCACCTTCATTATTAATCCATTCAATTCTATCGTATAGTGGTTTGAAACTACTATTTATTGTTTTTGGAAAATGATATAATATTTGTTGAAAAAACTCTCTCCATACAAGCTCTTTTAAATATGTTTTATTATTAGATTCATTTGCTTTTTTTATCAATTTTCTAGTACTTATTGTTCCAAACCTTAGTTTTACACCTACTTTTGAGGTTGCATCTTTAGATGGAAAATTTCTAGTAAACTCATATTGATCAATTAAATTAGTAGAAGTATCAACTTTTAAGAAATTAATATTATTTTTTTGAAGTTTGACTGTATCAGAATCTAAACCAATACTTAAATCAATGAAATTTTTAGTTAAATTTTCTGATTTATACTCATCTATTCCTTGTTCTATCATTCTTGAAATCCATTTTCTTGAATATGGAGTATATACTTTGTAAGGAGATCCATCATCTTTTGTAATTTCATTTTTTTCAAAAAGAACATGATCTTTATAGTCATTAAATTCTATATCGTTATCATTCAATAATTTTTTGATTTTAGAATCTCTCTTTATAGCATAGGGTGTGTAATCTCTGTTTGTATATACTTTTTCAATATTGAAATTTTTCAAAAGATTTTTAAATACATCAAGTGGATCGCCTTTAAGTCTATAAATAAATTTATTTTCTTTTGTTAGTAAATGGTTCATTTGATTAATTGAAGTATTAATAAAATGAAGTCTGTGGTCGTTATTTTTAAGTTTACTAATTATGTTTGTGTCGTAAATAAAGAGTGGAAGAACTTTCGAATTTTCATTCAAGGAGTGAAACAGACCTGCATTATCATTTAATCTTAAGTCTCTTCTAAACCAAAATATAGAAATTTTATCTTTCAATTATGATAAATTGATTATTGACATTCCTCCGTCAACTCCAAATGTTTGACCTGTAATCCAGGAACTTTTATCTTCTAATAAAAATGCACTAATATTTGCAACATCTTTAGGATCTCCAAATCTTTTTAATGGATGTTTCTCACTAACTTTTTCCTTCTTAATGTCATTGTTTAAAAATCTTTCAGCCATTGGGGTGTTTGTTAGTGAAGGTGCAATTACATTAACTCTAACAATTGGAGCATATTCTGCAGCAAGAGATCTTGCAAATCCCTCAATTGCACCTTTGGAAGCCGAAACACTAGTGTGGAAAGGCATACCAACTTTTACAGCTACTGTACTATATAACACAATGCTTGAGTTTTCTGATTTTTTTAAGTTATTAATTACCTTTTGTAAAGTTTTTACCATTGATAAGAAATTTATATTTAAATCTTCTTGAAAGGTTGTTGATTTTATACTTCTAAAAGGTCTAAGGTTTATACTTCCTGGACAATAAACAAATCCGTGTAGCTTTTCAGGCACCAGTTCATTATTAAAATCATCTGAAATAATATCATATTTTATGTGAGTAATATTTAAGTCAGAAAAACTCTCATCAGATCTGGAAGCCACAAATACATTGTGTTCATTATGAATTAATTTAATTGTTTCAAATCCTATTCCAGTTGATCCACCAATAAATAATATATTTTTTTTCATTTTATTATAGTTTTCCAAAAAGTTCATTTAGTTTATTTTCTCTGAACTTAAAGATTTGTTTTAATTTATTTTTAACAAACAAGGGATGAGCAATTTGACCTAGAATTCCAAAGGGAAGTTTGTAGTCTACGACATCTACCATTTCAATACCTCCATCAATTTCTTTTATGAAATGTTTGTGGTGCCAAAGGGAATATGGACCAAATCGTTGTTCATCAACAAAATATTGTTTGTCGACTACGTGAGTAATTTCAGTAACCCAGTTAAGATTTAAACCTAACAAAGGACTTACTTTGTATTGTATTATTTGCCCAGGAAAAATTTTTTTATCGGCTCCACTCAATATTCTAAAATTCATGTAAGTGGGAGTTATTTCAGCAAGATTTTTTGGATTACTTAAAAAATCCCAGGCTTTTTCTAAAGAAATTGGTAGTCTTTGTTTTGTTTTAATTTGATATAATTTCAACTTTCTAAATTTCTTTATAACTTTCAAAAAGTATACCAACCTTAAAACCATGAAAAAAAAATCATTTCTGCTGATACTATCTTTAACTATAGGTTTATCATCCTTTGCTCAACTAAAATCTCCTGATGCAAGTCCAAGAACAAATATTTCACAAATCATAGGTCTTGTTAAGGTAAATTTAGATTATTCAAGACCCTCCAAAAAAGGAAGAAAGATTTTTGGTGGATTAGTTCCTTTTAATAAAATTTGGAGAACAGGTGCAAATAATCCAACCACTATTTCATTTTCTGATGACGTAAAAATTAATAATAAATTAATTGGAGCTGGTGAATATCATGTTTATTCTGTTCCAACTGAATCTAAGCTTGACTTAGTCATTTATGAAAAAACTGAGGCTTGGGGTTCACTTCCATATTTTGATGATTCTCTAATTAAGGCTCGTATTGAAACTGATTTTATCAATCTACCTTATAATGTTGAAACGTTCACAATCTCATTTGAAAATATTTCAAATAATGGTTCAACTCTCAATATTGCGTGGGATAACAAAGTGGCAATTTTCACAGTAGACGCTTTAACTATTGATAAAATGATTAATAACATTGATAAAATAATGAATGGAAATCCGTCATCTAATGATTATAGTAGAGCAGCTATGTATTACTATGAAGAGGATATTGATATAAAAAAAGCACTGGAATGGATTAATAAAGCCTATAAAGATTCCGACGACTTAAGATATTGGCATTTAAGATACAAAGCGCTTATTTACGAAAAGGCTGGAAGACTAAGTGAAGCATTGAAGTATGCAAAAAGAGGATATGAAAATGCAAAAGATAACAAAGCAATTGATGGAATAAATAGTTTAGAAATTATTTACAAAAGACTAATTAAAAAATAATTTTATTTTTTAGAGATATTAGAAAATAATATAGTCATTATTGCTCCAATAAAGTTTAACCATAGGTAGCCAATTTCAAAAAATCCGTATATAAAAAATATCATAATTTGAGATAAACATGCTGCGTAAAAAACTTGATTTCCTTTTATTTTTTTAAAGAAAAAAGCAACAATAAAAATTCCTAAAACAGTACCATAAAAAAGTGATCCAATTAAATTAACTAGTTCGATTAAGTTTTCAAATAATCTCCCAACGCTTGCAAATATTATTGCAATTACTCCCCACATTATTGTAAACCATTTTGATGCGTTTAAATAATGATTGTCAGATTTCTTAACTATGTGATTTCTTTTATATAAGTCAATGACAGTTGTAGTAGATAATGCATTAAGTTCTGATGCTGTAGAAGACATTGCTGCACTGAGAATTACCGCAAGTAACAATCCGATTAAACCCTTGGGTAAATAGTTTAATATAAAAAAAATAAAAATATAATCTAAATCATTTGTTTCAACAGATGAGGGAGCTATTTCATTTGTGATTGCTTTTACCTTTTGTCTGATTTTCCTCTCCTGAGTATGTAGTTCAGCAATGTTTTTATCGGTTGGATATGCATTTAACGGATCATTGTTTTGTATATATTTTAACTGTAAATCTTTTTTTTCTTGTCTTAGTGAAATGAATTTTTCTTTTTCTATTAAATAATCTTCGTTTTGAACTTCCTCTAAATAATTAGTAACCTGAGGATTAAAATTTATAGGGGTGTCATTGAATTGAAAAAAAACAAATACCATTACACCAGTTAACAAAATAAAGAATTGCATAGGAATTTTTAAAACAGCATTAAACATCAAGCCTAATTGACTTTCTTTAACACTTTTTCCTGAAAGATATCTTTGAACTTGGCTTTGATCAGTTCCAAAATAAGAAAGAGCTAAAAAAAATCCACCTGTAATTCCACTCCAAAAAGTGTACTTTTTTTCAATATCAAAGGAAAAATCTACAATTTCCATTTTTCCTCCAATTCCTGCTAGTTTTAAAGCATTGTTAAAGTTGATGTTTTCAGGTAAAGAATTTAATATTATAACAAATGCTATTACCATACCACTCATTATAACAAACATTTGATGTTTTTGAGTTATGCTTACTGCTTTTGTTCCTCCACTTACTGTATAAATAATTACTAATGTTCCAATTGTAAAAATTAGAATTCTTAAATCCCAACCTATTATGGTAGATAAAATAATTGCTGGTGCAAAAATTGTTATTCCAGCCGCTAATCCCCTTTGAACTAAAAACAAGATTGAAGCTAAGGTTCTTGTTTTCCTATCAAATCTTTGTTCTAAATATTCGTAAGCAGTATAAACTTTAAGTTTATGGTAAATTGGGATAAAAACCATACAAATTACAATTATTGCTAGTGGTAATCCAAAATAAAATTGCACAAAACCCATTCCTTCATCAAAGGCTTGACCCGGTGTGGATAAGAAAGTGATAGCGCTAGCTTGAGTAGCCATAACAGATAAACCGACTGTCAACCAATTCGCGGATTCACCACCTTTAAGATGATCTTTTATGGTATTAAATTTTCTTGTTTTATATACTCCGTAAATGACTATGAAGGATATTGTTCCAATTAAAACAAGCCAATCAATTGATGACATAGTTAAGAATAGTTATGAGTTAGAATTATGTAAAATACAATATAAATTATGTTTAAAAATAAGATGATACTGTAAGCTCTAAGCCATTTCATAGATCCATTGAATTTATTGTTTTAATAAATTTATTCGTTGGAAACCCTAACACGTTATTATAACTTCCCTCAATCTTACTTATGAAAACTGATCCAATAAAGTCTTGAATTCCATATCCACCAGCTCTGTCTGTAACATCTGAGCTATTCACATAATAAAGTAAATCATCATCGTTTATTTTGTCAAAATAAACTTTAGTTTTTTCATTGAGAACAACTTGAATTTTTAAAGTTGAAATACATATTGAAGATATGACATGATGATAATCGTTCTCTAAAGATTTAATCATATTAAATGCTTCTTGTTTAGTTTTAGGTTTCCCTAGCGCTTTATTCTTATGCCATACTATTGTATCAGAGGTAATAAGAATATCATTTTTCTTTAATTTTTTTAGAAAGAATGAAGATTTTTTTTTTGCCAAATAATCAGTTATCTGATCTGCTTTTAATTTTTTTGAAAAAGATTCATCAGTTTTTTGATTGATTAGACTAAAATTTATTTTTAGTTGTGATAACAATTCGTGTCTTCTTTTTGAGTTAGAAGCAAGTAAAACATTATAGTTTTCTAATCTATTTAAAAACATTCATCAAATATTTTGATTTTTTTTATTCAAATTCCATTTTCCATGTAATCTAAGTGTTTGTTCTATTATATCTCTTACACAACCTTTACCACCTTTTTTATTTGAAATATAGTCTGAAATTTCTCTTACTTCAGGAGCTGCATCGAACGGGCAAACTTTGAGATAAACTAATTTCATTGGGAAAATATCTGGGAGGTCATCTCCCATATAAACAGTTTTGTTTAAATCTATTTTATTTTTTTCTGAAAAATCATTTAAATCTTTCACTTTGTCAGAGGAATTAATGTAAACATTTTTAACACCCAAACGGTTTAACCTTAATCTAACTCCTTCGTTATTTGCTCCGGTTATAATAGCAACATTATATCCAAGATCTATTGCCATTTTAACTGCAATACCATCTTTTGTATTAAAATTTCTAGATTCATTACCTTGACTATCAACAACAATTTTACCGTCTGTAAATACACCATCAACATCAAATACAAATGTTTTTACTTTATTTAATTTTTCCTTGTAATTCATTTTTTCAATTTTGTTATTTCTGAGCTAATCATCTTATATATTTTTTGATGATCAGAGTCTTTTAGTAAATTTAAATGTTTTTCAATAGTTTTTGTGTCGTTTCTCAGAGCTGGTCCGGTTTGTGCATCTTTAGGATTTAAAAATTTTAATTTTTCTGCTGTTTCTTCAGTTAATGGATCTAATACTTTAGAATCTATATTGTTTTTTTCTAGTATTTCATCTGCAATAATTCTCATATAATTTGTAAAATTACTTGTGAAAACAGCTGCAACGTGAATTGATTGTCTCTGTTCACTGCTGGCTTCAATTACTTTTTCTGAAAGTAAAGACGCAAATTCTTTTATTTTTTTCAAATTTTTATTTGAATTACTTTCAATAGCTATCGGAATCTTATTGAACTCTATATTTTTACCTAAACTAAAAGTTTGAACAGGATATAATACACCAAAATTAGAGTGATGATTTAAAACATTTATTGAAGTTGAGCCAGAACAATGTAATATTATACTTTGCGATTCAACCTGTATTTTATTTGAAACATGTTCAATTTGATCGTCACTTACACATATTAAACAAAGATCATACGTTTTTAAACTTCCTAAATCTGAAGTGTAATTTACTGATTGGTTGAATTCAACTGGAAGTTTATTTTTTCTTCCATATAATTGATTTAAATTAATTTCTTTATGATTTAAACAAGCATTACTGATGTGATATGCTACGTTTCCAGTTCCTATTATAGATATATTAATCACTTCATAAAAATACAATATATTGTTAATTCAATTAAATCCATTTTTTTCTTACGTTTGCACAAAAATATAATATGAGTAATAGAACTTTTACAATGATAAAGCCTGATGCTGTTGAAAACGGGCATATAGGTGCGATTTTAAATAAAATCAATGCTTCAGGTTTCAAAATAGTTGCAATGAAATATACTAAGCTAACAAAGGAAAAGGCTGAAAAATTTTATGAAGTTCATAGCGAACGTCCATTTTATGGAGAACTTGTATCCTTTATGAGCAGGGGGCCTATTGTAGCTGCAATTTTAGAAAAAGAAAATGCAGTTGAGGAGTTCAGAAAGCTAATTGGTTCCACAAACCCTGCGGAAGCTGAAGAGGGAACTATTAGAAGCTTGTATGCAACTTCAATGGGGGAAAATGCCGTTCACGGATCAGATAGTGATGAAAATGCTGAAATTGAAGGAGCATTTCATTTTTCTGAGGAAGAAATTTTATCTTAAAATAATTTTTTTTATAATTTCTTTTCCTAATTCCTTATTCAACATATCTATTATTTTTTGTTTACCAAAGTTCAATTCTTGTCTAAGAACTGAGGATGATAGATGAACGTATAGGGTAGTTTTTTTCAAAATAATTTCGTCTGTGTAAGAATTCACGTTATTTCCCATGACATCTTTCCACAAGTTTTGAACTTTAATATTGTTTAACCCTGAATTTAATTTATTTGAATTATCAATTAAATTATTTAAAATTTTTTTTAAACTTTTTGATTCAAAATTTCTTTTCATACGTTAAATACTTTACTTGTTGAATCTATATCACTTATAATTTTATTTGTTCTATCTAAATCTGTATCTGAAATAAAGATTTGTCCAAACAAGTTATTATTTACTAAACTAATTAATTGTTTAACTCTATTATTATCGAGTTTATCAAAAATATCATCAAGTAAAAGTATTGGTGAAGAATTGAATTCAGCTTTTAAGTACTCGAACTGAGCTAGTTTCAATGCTATCAATAAAGATTTTTGCTGTCCTTGACTTCCATATTTTTTTATTGGATAACCTTCAATATTCATTGTTAAATCGTCTTTGTGAATTCCACAACTAGTAAATTGCAATATTCTATCTTTATTGATACTATTTTCCAATAGCTTATCCATAGATTCAAAATCAAGTTGACTTTCATAATTAATAACAATGCTTTCTGAATTTTGACTTATCAAATCGTAGTATTTGGAAAACACAGGCTTAAAACTTTCAAAGAATTGTTTTCTGGTTTCGTAAATGGGTACACTAAGTTCAGAAATTTGATCATTGTAAATTGTTAAGTTATCAATGTCAAAAGAATTTGATTTATTAAAAAATTTTAAAAGAGCATTCCTTTGGATTAAAACTTTATTGTAGTTAATTAAATTTTTTAAATAGATCTTATTGTTTTGTGATATTATATTATCTAAAAATTTCCTTCTAAGTGAACTTCCCTCTTGAATCAAATCTCTATCTGATGGAGATATCATTACTAAAGGGATAAGACCAACGTGTTCTGAAAATTTTTTATATGCTTTGCCGTTTCTTTTTAAAGTTTTCTTTTTTCCTCTTTTAAGACTACATATTATATTTTCAATCTCATTATCTTTTTTAAAATCTCCTTCAATAAACATATAATTCTCATCATGTTTGATAGATTGAGAATTTATAGAGTTGAAATAACTTTTTCCTGAGGACAAATTATAGATAGAATCTAAAATATTAGTTTTACCAACCCCGTTATTTCCTATAAAACAATTAATCTTTTGATCAAGTTCAAATTTTTTAGATTCAATGTTTTTATAATTAACTATTGTAATATTTTCAAGAAAAAGAGATTTCATTAGTTATTATAGAGAATTTAATGTAGTCATTGCAAATTATGTAAAAATAATTAGTTTTATTCCTAAATCATTGGAATAAAATTTTATTTTTACGCATTATTATAAATTGCTATGGCTACGTATAAAAAAAAGGGATATAAAAGGAAAAATAAGGATTTAAATCAAAAACAAAGTACTACCGCAGAAGTTTTTGACACACTTGATCAAAGCGCCTCATCTACTGAAAAAATTGTAGCTAGATATCAAAATTATATTATCGGATTAGTATTATTGGTTGTGGTTGTAGTTCTTGGCTTTTTGGGATATTCCAGTTTAATATTAGACCCTAAATCTGAAGAGGCAAATAACGAGTTATTTACCGCACAAAATTACTTTGGTCAAGCTCTCATTGATACTGAAAATAGTGATTCCTTATTCACTCTTTCTCTTAATGGTGCTGATGGTAAATATGGTTTTTTAGATATTATTGAAAACTATTCTGGTACTAACGCTGCAAACTTAGCTACCTACAGTGCTGGTATGGCATACTTTCAATTAAATGATTTTGAAAATGCTATTAAGTTTTTAGGAGATTTTGATAGTGATGATGAAATTTTAATGGCTTTAGCTTTGGGAGGAATCGGAGATTCTTTTGCTGAGCTTGATCAGTTAGAAGAAGCACTAGATTTTTACGAATCAGCTTTTAGTGTCTCAGAAAATAATTTTACATCTCCTAAGTTTCTCTTAAAGGCAGCTAATGTTGCTTCTTACTTAAATAATCAAAATAAAGCTTCGGATTATTATTCTATAATTAAAAAGGATTATCCAAAATCATCGGAATCAAATTTAATTGATGTTCAGATTGAGAAAAATTCTGTAAAATAGATAAAATGTCCTCTGCTAATAGCAATTTAAAAAATCTTGATTTTAATAAAATTCCCTCAGCTAAAGGTTTAAAATTTGGGATTGTAGTCTCAAAGTGGAACAGTCAAATAACAGATAAACTTTTAGATGGCTGCATAGATTTACTTAAAACTAAAGATGCTACTGATCGAAATATTAAAATTTTATACGTTCCTGGAAGTTTTGAATTAGTTTATGGCTGTAATTCTTTAATTGATAAAGGCTATGATGCTATAATAGCCATAGGTAGTGTTATAAGAGGAGAAACAAAGCATTTTGATTTTATATGTAATGCTACATCTAATGGAATTAAGGATCTAAATTTACTTGGAAAATGTCCTATTATATTTTGTGTTCTTACTGATGAGAATATTCAACAATCTATTGATAGGAGTGGAGGTAAATTTGGAAATAAGGGGGTTGAAGCTGCTATTGCAGCAATTGAAATGGCTCTTATTTAAAGTATTTCCTTGGTACTATAAGCATTCCAAAACATTCTCCATCTTTTTTACCTAAGTGTTTATGGTGAATTTTATGAGCCCTTCTTACACCTCTGGCGTACTTATTATCAATATTTCTAAAAATTTTAAACCTTTGGTGAATAAAGATGTCGTGCACTATAAAATATGCTAAACCATACAAAAAAATACCAATTGCTATTGGTAGTCCCAACCAAAAATTGTATTCACCCCAAAGAACTGTAAAAAATATACTAATCGCAGCATATTGTAAAAAAAACATATCATTTCTTTCAAACCAAGAATTGTGGTCTTTTTTATGATGATCTTTATGTAGAAACCATAAAAAACCATGCATTATATATTTATGAGAAAACCATGCAACGAATTCCATAATGCAAAAAGTTACAATTACAGTAAAAATCCAAATACTTGTGTACATTATAAAATATTAAGTCTATACCTTACATAAGATCTTGCCAAAACATTAACTTTTTGATAATTAGGAACTCTGATTCTGGATGATTTTATTTTTAATGGATGAGTTTTTCTCAACTTATTTAAAAGCTTTAAATAATATTTATAAGCAGTATATACTCCAAATTTTGCTGAAGATGGTAACTTAAAAATTCCTTTTAATGCATGAGAAAAGTCTTGATCAATTTCATTAAGAATTCTTTGTTTTGAACTTTCATCAAATTTTTCAATATTTAAATTTGGGAAATAACTTCTGTTTAAACCGTCGTGATCTGCTTTTAAATCTCTTAGGAAATTTACTTTTTGAAAAGCTGAACCAAGAGACATAGCATATGGTTTTAGTTCTTCATATTGTTGTTGATTCCCTTTAACAAATACTTTAAGACACATTAAGCCGACAACATCAGCTGAACCATATACATATTGATCAAACTCTTTTTTACTTAAATATTTGTTTTTGTCTAAATCTAGTTTCATACTTTTTAAAAAGCTATCCACTAGTTCATAATCAATATCATATTTATGCAAGGTTTTTTGAAAAGAGTTAAGAATAGGATTTAAACTAATTTTATCATTAATGGATTTTTTTAAATCTTTTTCAAATAAATCTAAAAGTTCTTTTTTATTAAACTCGTGAAAACTATCAACTATTTCATCAGCAAAACGAACAAAACCGTAAATATTGTAGATGTCTTGTCTTATTGAAAAATCAAGCATTTTTGTGGCTAGCGTAAATGAAGTACTGTAAGATTCAGTAACAATCTTAGAACATTTTTCACTTACCTGGTCAAATAACTTTTTCATCAACTAAAATTAGATCACTAACTAGTTTTCCAGAAACAATTGCAGGCGGAACGCCGGGTCCAGGAACAGTCAGCTGACCACTAAAGTACAAATTTTTAAGTTTTTTACTTTTAATTTTTGGTCTTAAAAAAGCCGTTTGAAATAATGTATTAGCTAATCCATAAGCATTACCGCCATACGAATTGTAATCTTTTTTAAAATCATTAACGCAATAACTGGTTTTAAAAATGACATTTTCCTTAAGTTTTTGACCAGTTAAACTCTCCAGTCTTTCAATGATAATTTCAAAATATTTTTCTCTAATATCATTGTTGTCTTCCAGATTTGTAGCAATTGGAACTAAAAAAAATGCATTTTCACATCCTTGTGGTGCTGTTTTTGGATTGGTAATTGAGGTGAAATTAGCATAAAATAGGGGGTCTTTTGGCCAATTTGGAATGTCGTAAATATTCTTTGCATGATTATCAAAATCAGTATCAAAAAAAAGATTATGATGAGATACATTTTTGAGTTTTTTATCAAAACCTACGTAAAATAATAAAGAGGATGGAGCCCATGTTTTTTTGCTCCAATACTTTTTTGAATATTGACGATATTTTGGATCTATCAAACTCTCGGTATGAGCATAGTCAGCTCCTGAAAGAACTATATCACTGTCAAATAGTTTATTGTTAATTGTTATAGTTTCAATTTTTCCTTCATTAATATTAAGTGAGGATACGTCATGATTAGTGTAATATTTTACCCCAAGAGATTTACCTAAATCAACCATAGCATTTACCACATCATAAAAACCGTTTGTTGGTTGCCAAGTTCCTAATCCAAAATCTGCATGATTCATAAAATTGTAAAAAGCTGGCGTGTCAGATGCTTTTGCACCTAAAAATAAAACCGGAAATTCAAGGATTGATCTTAATTTTTTATTCTTAAAACTTTTTCTTACCTCTTTTCTAATGTTACTTAAAAAAGACCCTGCCTTTAAAATTGTTTTTTTGGTGACAAGTTCCATTGGTGAAAGTCCAGGCATTTTATATAAAAGGTCAGTTACAGCAATAGAATAGTTTTCTTTTGCAATGCTCATAAATTTTTCAAGGGCGAGGGAACTACCTTTCTCGTGTTTTTCAAAAACTTTTTTTATTTTTTCTAAAGAATCTTCTATTTCAATAAAATCATTTTTACCAAAAAACACTCTGTATGCAGGGTTAAGTTTTTTTAAACTATAATAATCACTAGTTTTTTTTCCAAAGTCATTGAAAAACTTATCAAAAACATCTGGCATCCAATACCAGCTAGGGCCCATATCAAATGTAAAACCTTGCATTTTAAATTGCCTAGCTCTTCCACCTAAAGAGTTGTTTTTTTCAAAAACTGAAACATGATAACCATTTTTGGCTAAATAACATGCAGATGCCAGAGATGAGAATCCAGAACCAATTATCGAAATTTTTTTACTCATTAAATTAAGTGTTAGTGCGCACGAGAGGATTTGAACCTCCACGGGATTTAACTCCCACTAGGCCCTCAACCTAGCGCGTCTACCAATTCCGCCACGTGCGCAAAATTGAGAAGTGACCTGGCTGGGGCTCGAACCCAGGACCCTCTCCTTAAAAGGGAGATGCTCTACCAGCTGAGCTACCAGGTCTCTTTGTGACTTGGCTGGGGTTCGAACCCAGGACCCTCTCCTTAAAAGGGAGATGCTCTACCAGCTGAGCTACCAAGTCTAATCTTTAATAGAGGCTGCAAATATAGGTTCAATAAATTTATTATTCAAAGAGATTTTCTTATAAATTTGTCAAATTCAATGGTTCTTAATATATATGTTTAGTTATGGTTAAATCTCATTTGATAATTGTTGGTTATATGGGTTCGGGTAAATCTGTTGTTGGGAAAAAATTAAGTTCCAAAATAAAATTACCCTTTGTAGACTTGGACGATGAAATTGTCAGAAAATATCAAATGTCTATTTCCAAGATATTTGAGACAAAAGGGGAAATTGAATTTAGAAAAATTGAGAGAAAAGTACTGCTGAGTACTTTAAATAGAAAAGATAAAACAATTATTTCACTTGGTGGCGGAACACCATGTTATTTTGATAATATGGATATTATCAAAAAAATAACTAAACATATATATTATATAAACACTTCACTTAATTTATTAAATGAAAGATTATTTAATGAAAAAGAATTTAGACCTATGATTTCAAGGTTTAAATATAAAAATGAATTAAAAGAGTTTATAGCTAAACATCTTTTTGAAAGAAAACCATTTTATGATATGTCAACATACAAAATTGATTGTAGTGACAACAAAACTGTAGATGATGTTTGCGAGGAAATTATTAATACTTTCAATTAATTACTGCATAATTATTATTGTTTTTAATAACTAATTCTACATGATCATTCATAGATGTAGATAGAGAGATTCCTTTGTAATCCACTTTTACAGGATATTTTTTATGATTTCTGTCAATTAGAACAACAGTTTTGAAGTTATTTAATTCAACTTCTAATAGGTTTTTAACACAATAAATTAAAGTTTTTCCAGTATTTAAGACATCGTCAACTAAAACTATTGATTTGTTTTTAAAATATTCAATGTCTTTTTCAAAAACGACTTTCTTTAGAGGAGATTTCTTATTGATTTTCACAAATAAGAGTTCAATATTTACATCACAAATTTCATTTAACTCAATTTTTATTTTTTTTGCGATTTCATATCCATTTTTAAAAATACCAATCAAAATAATTTGATCTGATTTCAAATTACCTTCAAGAATTTGGTAAGCTAATCGCTTAATTATTTTATTAATCTTGTTATTATCTAAAATTTTATCTTCCAATTTTTAATTTTTTATTAAATATAACTATTCGTTTAAAAAGTTATTGATATCTCTTCTTTCCTTTTTAGATGGTTTACCTTTAAATTTGAAAGTATTTTTAACTCCTACCATCATATCTTTTTTTTCATTTTCAGATTTTGGAGTTAAATCTCTAAGATATAAGTTAACAATTTTTGCTCCGACTCTAGAACTTGGTAAATCTAAAATTTCAAATTGATAAAGAATCTGATTTTTTTTTACACTAAACTTTGTGCCATTAAAAACATCAAATGATGGTTTAACAGAACTAGAATTAATTTTTACATGTCCTTTTTTGCATGAATTACTTGCTAGAGTTCTCGACTTGTAAATTCTAATATACCATAAAAAAAGGTCAATTCTCATTCTTTAAAATAAGCTTCTAAAATATTTTAAAAATATAAGAAAATTGTATCTTGCGCGATATTTATTTTATATGAATAATTTATCGAAATCTTTACTTTCATTTATATCTATCATAGTCTTATTATATTCGTGTTCAGGTAGTGATGATGATGATATTAGTAGTATTCCGCTAGAACCACTTGGAGATCAATATGTAATTGAGAATGATTCTATCATAGAATTTATGAAAACTCATTTTTATAACTATGATGATTTTGATAATCTTTCTTCAAATTCCTCAGTTGAACTTAAAATAGATACAATTGCTGGTGATAATTTAAATAAAACACCAATTTTTGATCAGGTTACTACATTTACAATTGACTTAATTGATGAAAATGATGAAGTTGTTCCTCATAATATGTATTATGTTATAAACAGAGAGGGAACAGGTGATAATCCTACAGTTGCAGATTCTGTTTTTGTTTCATATAAAGGAATGACTCTTGACAAAACTTCTTTTGACAGTAGAAAAAACCCTATATGGTTAGATAATACAGCAACAGTTAGAGGTTTTGGTGAGTTTTCAGCACTTTTAAAAAGAGGGGAAATTTCAACGAATCCAAACGGAACGTATGAATTTAATAATTTTGGAATTGGTTTTGTAATCATGCCCTCTGGATTAGGATATTACGAATCTTCTACATTATCTATTTCACCATACTCTCCATTAATTTTTCAGATCAATTTACATACTCTCAATTCTACAGATCATGATGCCGATGGTATATTAACCATTGATGAAGATTTAAATGGTGATAATATATTTTCAAACGATGATACTGATGCAGATAGTATTCCAAATTATAGAGATCGAGATGATGATGGAGATGGAATTCTAACTAAAGATGAATATGATGAGGATGGTGACGGTGAAGCAGATGATAGTGACGGTGATGGTGTTCCAGATTATTTAGATAACGATGAAGAAGATTAATTGAAATAATACGAAAATCCCAGTAAATACAATTTTCCTTTAGTTTCAATAAATTGATTTTTTTCTCCAGAATTATTTTCCATAAATTTTATTTCATTTTTAGAAAATCCTCTTTCAACTCTAAGATCAACTTCTATTTTTCCAAACTTGATACCAAGTCCATATTGTAAACCTGTTTTGAACTTTTCTTTAAGATCGTCTACATTTAAATCATCATATTTAACTTTTCCAATATATTCAAATCTTGGTCCTGCAAAAGCATTAACTATACCATAAAATTTATAACCAATTAAAACTGGTACATCCAGTTTATTTTGAGAAAAATCTGTAATAACATTTTCAGTTTTTACAAGAACGTATGGAATATCATAAGAATTGTCAATTTTTGAGTAAATTATTTCAGGTCGAATAAAAAAGTTTCCTATTGAAAGTTTTACAAAGCCTCCAAAATGAAAACCATTTCTTGATTCAAAAATATTAATTGCATTATCAATTGATTCTATATCAGCTGTAATATTAAGGTTACTATTAAAACTTATCCCTCCTTTTAATCCATAATCTATCTGAGAATATATAGAACTCGATGCTAAAAAAATAATTAAATATATTTTATTCAATTTTCTTTTCTTTTTAAAACTTTTAAGCAAGCTTTGACTATTGATTTTGAATCAATTCCATATTTTTCCATTAATTGCTTTGGAGTTCCAGATTCTCCAAAAGTGTCGTTTGTAGCTACAAATTCTTGAGGGACTGGAAAGTTTTGAGCTAAAACTCTTGATATACTTTCGCCTAGTCCACCAAGATAATTATGCTCTTCAGCTGAAACAATACATCCAGTTTTATTAACCGATTTTAAAATAGCTTGATTATCCAAAGGTTTAATAGTGTGTATATTGATTACCTCAATACTAATTCCTTTTTCTAAAAGAACTTTTGATGCTTCTAAAGCTTCCCATACTAGGTGTCCTGTGGCAACAACTGTGATATCACTTCCTTCAGTTAGATTAATAGCTTTTCCAATTTCAAAAGTTTGATTTTTATCTGTAAATATTGGAACTGCCGGTCTTCCAAATCTTAAATATACAGGGCCATTATGTTCAGCAATTGCTATTGTTGCTGCTTTTGTTTGATTGTAGTCACAAGGATTAATCACAACCATACCTGGAAGCATTTTCATAAGCCCAATATCCTCAAGTATCTGATGAGTAGCCCCATCTTCACCTAAGGTCAAACCAGCATGAGATGCGCATATTTTTACATTTTTTCCAGAATATGCAATTGATTGTCTAATCTGATCATAAACTCTTCCAGTTGAAAAATTTGCAAACGTTCCAGTAAATGGAATTTTTCCTCCAATTGTAAGACCAGCAGCTATTCCCATCATGTTAGCTTCTGCAATTCCAACTTGAAAAAATCTATCCGGATTCTCTTCCATAAATTTATTCATTTTCAAAGATCCAATTAAGTCTGCACATAGAGCCACGACATTAGAATTTTTACGACCAAGTTCGGTCAAACCATCTCCAAATCCGCTTCTAGTATCTTTTTTTTCTGTGTAAGTGTATTTTTTCATTTATTAAAATTTAATAATCTCCAATGGTTTCTTTATTTTGAGATAATGCTACTTCAAGTTGTTCGTCATTAGGAGCTTTACCGTGCCATGCATGGGTATGCATCATAAAGTCAACACCATTTCCCATTATTGTTTTAAGTAAAATACAAACAGGCTTTCCTTTTCTAGTAAGATCTCTTGCTTTTAAAATTCCATCACGAATTAGATCTATATTATTTCCATCATTTATTTCTACAACGAGCCAATCAAAAGCTTCAAATTTATTCTTTAAACTACCCATTGATAAAACATCATCAGTAGAACCATCAATTTGTTTTCCGTTCAAATCAATAGTTGCAATTAAATTATCAATCTTTTTCGCAGAAGCATACATAATTGCTTCCCAGTTCTGTCCTTCTTGAAGTTCACCGTCTCCATGTAGAGAATAAATTAAATTATCATCATTATTTAATTTTTTCGCGTGGGCAGCACCTATTGCAACGGACATTCCTTGACCTAATGAACCTGATGCGATTCTAACACCAGGAAGACCTTCGTGAGTGGTTGGATGGCCTTGTAATCTTGAATTCAATTGTCTAAATGTATTCAATTCTTCAATTGGAAAGTATCCAGTTCTAGCTAAAACGCTGTATAAAACTGGAGAAATATGTCCATTCGATAAAAAAAATAAATCTTCATTTAAACCATCCATTTCAAAATTTTCTTTTCTGTTCATTATTTCAGAATAGAGAACCACGAAAAATTCTGCACAACCCAAAGATCCTCCAGGATGTCCAGAATTTACCTTGTGAACCATTCTTAAAATGTCTCGCCTTACCTGAGTAGTTAACTCATCTAATGTATAATTCATGAATAATATTTGATTGATTTAAAAATACATATATTGACATTCTATACAAACAGTTTTTAAAATTTAAATACATATTTAATTAACAATTTTAATAACTGTATATGATTATCTTTGAAAATTAGTTTTATGAAATTTACTCTTAAAAAAAAAGACTCTAAAACCAATGCTAGAGCTTGTCAAATTGAGACAGATCATGGTAGTATTGATACTCCAATATTTATGCCTGTTGGAACAGCTGCTACTGTGAAAGGTATTGATCAAATTACTTTAAAAAATGAAATTAACCCTGATATTATTTTAGCAAATAATTATCATCTATATCTACGTCCAGGTCCAGAAATTATTTCTAAGGCTGGAGGTATTCACAAGTTTATGAACTGGAACTCCCCAATATTAACTGATAGTGGAGGCTATCAAGTTTATTCATTATCAGCCAATAGAAAAATTAAAGAAGAGGGAGTTAAGTTTAAATCTCATATCGACGGTTCTTACCATTTTTTTACACCTGAAAGAGCCATTGATATTCAAAGATCTATTGGTGCAGATATAATTATGGCTTTTGATGAATGTACTCCATACCCATGCAATTATAACTATGCAAAAAAATCAATGCATATGACACATCGATGGCTTAAAAGATGTATTGAAGAATTTAATAGTAAAGATCCTTTGTATGGTTATTCTCAGACATTCTTTCCAATTGTTCAAGGAAGTGTTTATAAAGATTTGAGAAAACAATCAGCTGAATTCATTTCTGAAACTAATTGTTTTGGAAATGCTATTGGCGGTCTTTCAGTTGGTGAGCCTGCTGAGGAGATGTATGCAATGACTGAAGTTGTATGTAATGTTCTTCCAGAGGATAAGCCTCGATATTTAATGGGTGTTGGTACACCAATTAATTTGTTAGAAAACATCTCCCTAGGCGTAGATATGTTTGATTGTGTAATGCCAACAAGAAATGCAAGGAATGGTATGTTATTTACTGCAAAAGGAACTATCAATATAAAAAATGAAAAATGGAAAAATGATTTTACTCCAATTGATAACGACGATTATTGTTACGTTGATACATTTTACTCTAAAGCATATTTGAGGCATCTTTTTACCGTTAAAGAATCTTTGGGAAGACAAATTGCAACTATTCATAACTTAGCATTCTACTTATGGTTGGTAAGAGAAGCTAGAAATCGTATTTTAAAAGGCGATTTTTTGCAATGGAAAAAAACTATGATTAATCAAATGAATAACAGGCTGTAATTTGAAAATTTTAGACAAATATATTATCAAAAAATATTTAACAACATTTACAACAATGTTGCTACTATTTGTCCCTATTGGAATTTTAGTGGACTTATCTGAAAAGATCGATAAGTTAAAGGAATTTGACGTTCCTTTCGATGAAATTTTTGATTACTATTTAAATTTTATTTGGTATTTTGGAAATACATTATATCCTATTTTTGTTTTTTTAGCTGTTATTTGGTTTACGTCAAAAATTGCTAATGATACAGAAATTACAGCAATTTTAAGTTCGGGTATTTCTTTTAATAGATATTTAAAACCTTTTATGATTTCTGCAACAGTAGTTGCTATTTTTGCTCTTTTTTCAGGAATGTTTATTGTTCCTGAGAAAAACAGGAACTACAACGAATTTCAATATAAATATCTTAAGAAAAATAAGAAATCAAGAGAGACTTCAAAAATATACAAGCAAATTAATGACAATGATTTTGTGTATGTAAGTAGTTACAACCCAACTAGGGAAATGGCTTATGATTTTTCTTATGAGAATTTTGAAAATAATTCTCTAGTTTTCAAAATAACAGCTCGAAATATAAGATGGGTGGAAAAAGACAGTATTTTTAGAATGACGGACTATTTTAAAAGAACTTTTTTTCAAGATAAACAATTTATAGAGTCAGCTAGATTAAAAGATACTGTTTTCCCTTTCAAGATAAATGAGTTATCAACCTTAAAATACATGGCTGAGACTCAAAATTTTTTCCAGTTAAACAAATTTATTGAGGAGGAAACTAAAAGTGGATCACCACTTATAAATAACCATCTTTTAGTTAGACATAAAAGATGGAGTATACCCATTTCAGTGTATATTCTTACTTTACTTGCAGTTTCTGTTTCCTCTTTTAAAAGAAGGGAAGGAATGGGTATCAACTTAGCATTTGGAATTATAACTGCTTTTACTTTTGTTTTTTTTGACAAATTTTTTTCGGTGATGGTTAGCAAATCAAATTTATCTCCATTTTTGGGAGCATGGATCCCAAATATTTTTTTCTTAATTCTAGCTTTATATTTTTTAAATAATGCAAAAAAATAAACTTAAAAGTTTAATTCACTTTCATTTTATAGTTTTCATTTTTGGCTTCACAGCAATTTTAGGTTCACTTATTTCAATTGATTCTCTTTCACTGGTATGGTATAGGATGTCAATTGCTTTTCTAGTACTAGTAATTATAGCTTTAATGTTAAGGATTAATTTAAGAGTAAAAAAAGATATTTTTTTTCAAATGTTCATTGCAGGTTTTTTGATATCTCTTCACTGGATTACTTTTTTTAAAGCAATCAAAGTATCTAATGTTTCAATTACTTTATCCGTTCTTTCTTTAGGTGCATTTATAACCTCTTTTTTAGAACCTTTGATTTACGGAAGAAAAATAATCAAATATGAAATTTTACTTGGACTAATAGTATTTGCTGGTACTTTTTTAATCTTTCAATCTCAAATGCATTTTTATGAAGGGATAATTTATGCTTTAATTTCTGTGTTTCTTAGTGTTGTATTCGCTTTAATGAATGGCAAATTAGTAGAAAAATCATCAGCTGTAGTTATTTCAATATATGAACTACTTGCAGGAGTTGTTTTCATTACGATAACCCTTTTATTTTTAGATGAGTTTGATTCAAACTTTTTTGATTTAAGCGATTTAGATTTTTTATGGATCTTAATTTTAGGTATTGTATGTACTGCTTATGCTTATGTTGTTTCCGTTGATGTTTTAAAACATCTAACACCATATTCAACAATGATTTCTATTAACATGGAGCCAGTCTATGGAATTGTTTTAGCTATCATTATTCTAGATGAAAATCAAAATCTTTCATATGGTTTTTATATTGGATTTTTTATGATCTTTTGTTCGATTATTTTAAATGGAATCATGAAGCTAAAAAACAAAAATCAATAATTGTTTTTGTGAATTATTTATATATTTGAATACATTTTTTTATATGGAATATTTAGATTTTGAAGCCCCATTAAAGGAACTAGAAGAACAACTTAAAGAGTGCAAAATTATTGGTGATAAAAGTGATGTTGATGTTTCTGAAACTTGTGAAAAATTGCTCTATAAAATTGAAATTACTAAAAAAGAAATTTATAAAAATATCACTCCTTGGCAAAGAGTTCAGCTATCAAGACATCCTTCAAGGCCTTACACTTTAGACTATATAAATGCACTAACTAACGGTTCCTTTTTAGAACTACATGGTGATAGAAATATAAGTGACGATAAGGCCATGATTGGCGGTTTTGGAAAAATAAATGACCAATCTTTCTTGTTTATTGGTCAACAAAAAGGTTTTAACACAAAAACTAGACAATACAGGAATTTTGGAATGGCTAACCCTGAGGGTTACAGAAAAGCTTTAAGGTTAATGAAGTCTGCTGAAAAATTTAATATTCCGATTGTAACATTAATTGATACACCTGGTGCATTCCCTGGTTTAGAAGCTGAAGAAAGGGGACAAGGGGAAGCTATAGCAAGAAACATATTTGAGATGTTTAACTTAAAAACACAAATTATTTCTATAGTAATAGGCGAGGGAGCATCTGGAGGAGCGCTAGGAATTGCAGTTGGAGATCATGTTATGATGTTAGAAAATACTTGGTATTCTGTAATTTCACCAGAGTCGTGTTCATCAATTTTATGGAGAAGTTGGGATTATAAAGAAAAGGCTGCTGAATCTCTTAAATTAACTCCAAATGATATGAAAAAAAATAATTTAATTGATAAAATCATCAATGAACCATTAGGAGGGGCCCATAATGATAGAGATAAAATATTCAAATCCGTAAAAAAAGCCATACTTAATTCTTATGATATTTTATCAAAAAAAAATATAGACGAATTAATTTCAGAAAGAATGAATAAATTCACTTCTATGGGTGTTTTTGAAGATTAATTCTATAGATATTAACATTTTTTTTTACTTATCAACATAATCCTGTTTGTTTTAATATTTGAAATTTCAAGTTTTTAAACTCTAGATTTTATAGTTTAGACATATGGAAAAAGTTAAACCTTCATTTGAAAGATCTTATAATTCTCCAACAGTTGTTCCATTTGAAAAAGGTAAATTACCTCCTCAAGCTATTGACTTAGAAGAAGTCGTCTTAGGAGCAATGATGATTGACAAGAAAGGTGTTGACGCAGTTATAGATATTTTACATCATGAAGCTTTTTATAAAGAGTCTCACCAACTTATTTTCCAAAGTATCGTCAAGCTTTTTGAAAATACTGAACCAATTGATATTTTAACTGTTTCATCGAAATTAAAATCAGATGGTAAGCTTGAAAAAGCTGGTGGTGAATATTATTTAGTTCAGTTAACTCAAAAAGTTTCATCTTCTGCCCATATTGAGTATCACGCTAGAATAATTCTACAAAAATTTATACAAAGAAGTTTAATAAAAATTTCTACTGAAATTATTGAAGAGTCCTATGATGAAACTAAAGATGTATTCAATTTACTGGATAAAGCTGAATCAAAATTGTATGATGTTACTCAAGGGAATATTAAAAAATCAACTGAAACAGCCCAGAGCTTAGTAATTCAAGCAAAAAAGAAAATAGAGGAAATTTCAAATAAAGATGGTTTAAGTGGTATTCCCTCTGGTTTTAATGAGTTAGATAAATTAACATCTGGATGGCAACCAAGTGATCTAGTCATTATTGCAGCAAGACCTGGTATGGGTAAAACTGCTTTAACTCTTTCAATGGCAAGAAATATTGCAGTAGCCAACAATATTCCAATTGCATTTTTCTCATTGGAGATGTCATCAATTCAGTTAATTACTAGATTAATATCCTCAGAAACTGGATTATCTTCAGAGAAACTAAGAACAGGAAATTTAGAGAAATTTGAATGGGAACAATTAAATGTAAAGGTTTCAGCTTTAGAAAATGCTCCTCTTTTCATTGATGATACTCCATCTCTTTCGATTTTTGATCTTAGAGCTAAGGCAAGAAGACTTTCTTCACAGCATGATATTAAGCTTATTGTAATAGATTACCTGCAATTAATGACGGCAGGAGGTTCTAATAAAAACGGTAATAGAGAACAAGAGATTTCCACCATTTCCAGAAATTTAAAAGCTCTTGCTAAAGAACTAAATGTTCCTGTGATTGCATTGTCTCAGCTTTCTAGAGCTGTTGAAACTAGAGGTGGAAGTAAAAGACCTATTCTTTCTGATTTAAGAGAATCAGGAGCAATTGAACAAGATGCTGATATCGTTTCGTTTATTTATAGGCCTGAGTATTATAAGATTGATGAATGGGACGATGAAGAAAGAACTCCCTCAGCCGGTCAAGCTGAGTTTATTGTAGCAAAACACAGAAATGGTGGTCTTAATAACATAAAGTTAAAGTTTGTTTCGAATCTGGGTAAATTTGAAAATCTAGATAATTTCGAAACACCATTTGAATATCAGTCTAAGATAAATAAGGATAATCTAAAAGTTAATCCTGACCAGGCTTTTGAAAGTGGCGGATATAGAGATGAAAATGAAGATATGCCTTTCTAGGTCTATTTTACCTTATTTACAATTTCTGCAAATGCTTCTGGGTTGTTCATAGCTAAATCTGCTAGGACTTTTCTATTTATATCAATGTTGTTTGATTTTAGCTTTCCCATTAATTCAGCATAAGTTAATCCATGAAGTCTTGCACCAGCATTAATTCTTGTAATCCAAAGTGCACGAAAGGTTCTTTTTTTATTTTTTCTATCTCTGTATGCATAGGATAACCCTTTTTCAACTGCGTTCTTAGCAATTGTCCAAACATTTTTTCTTCTTCCGAAATAACCTTTGGCTTGTTTAAGGATTTTTTTTCTTCTTTTTCTTGAAGCTACAGAGTTTACTGATCTTGGCATTTTTTTAATTTTTTTGGATAAGGTGTCAAAATATTGAACTTTATACCTTTTTCCTGGTTAAACTTATTTTATAAACCGTTTATTTTAAACGTAATTGTCTTTTGATATTATCACTATCACTGTCATTAACAAGTCCAGAATGAGTTAATTTCAACTTTCTTTTCTTTGATTTTTTAGTCAAAATATGATTTTTGAAAGCGTGTTTTCTCTTAATCTTACCTGTTCCAGTGATTTTAAATCTTTTTTTAGCGCTGGATTTTGTTTTTTGTTTAGGCATAACTTGTTAATTCTTAATTATCTATTTCTTTGGGGCAACAAACATAATCATTTTTTTTCCTTCCATGGTCGGTAAAGACTCAACTTTTCCATATTCTTCTAATTCTTGTGCAAGCTTTAAAAGTAATATTTGACCTTGTTCTTTAAAAATGATTGATCTTCCTTTAAAAAAAACATATGCTTTTAATTTTGCGCCCTCTTTTAAAAATTTTATTCCATGTTTCTTTTTAAACTGATAATCATGTTCATCAGTATTAGGTCCAAATCTAATTTCTTTAACTACAACCTTTGTGGATTTAGCCTTTAATACTTTTTCTCTCTTTTTTTGTTCATAAAGAAATTTCTTATAATCAATAATTTTACAAACTGGAGGGATAGCTTTAGGTGATATTTCTACCAAATCAAGTTCTTGCTCCTTAGCTTTTTCAAGTCCAACTTTTAAAGAGTATATACCTACCTCAACATTATCACCAACAAGTCTGATCTCGTTGGCTCTAATATCCTCGTTAATTTTATGAGGATTTTCTTTAATGATCCGAGCAGGTCTTCTGCTTCTTTTTCTTCGAATTGCTATAGTTGTATATTTAAATTATTAAAAATCTCTAATTGTTTCTTTAGTTTTATCTAAAATAAATTTTATAAAATCAATAATTCTCATTTTTCCTAGATCATTTCCTCCATGAGCTCTTACAGGAAAAACTTCACTATTCACCTCCTCATCTCCAATTATTAACATGAATGGAACTTTTTTTAGTTCTGACTCTCTGATTTTTTTTCCGACAGTCTCGCTTCTCATATCAATAGTGGCGCGAATTTCGTTATTTTCTAGTAATTTAAAAACTTTTTCAGTGTATTTTTTGTGTTTTTCACCCACTGGAATTAAAGTTACCTGATTTGAAGTTAACCATAGAGGGAAATTTCCGCCAGTATGCTCAATTAAAATTGCAATAAATCTTTCCATACTTCCAAATGGAGCTCTGTGTATCATAACAGGTCTTTTAGAAGTATTGTTTTGATCAATGTAAGACAATTCAAATCTCTCAGGCAGATTGTAATCTACTTGAATAGTTCCAAGTTGCCATTCTCTTCCAATAGCATCTTTAACCATAAAGTCTAATTTAGGACCATAAAAAGCAGCCTCTCCATATTCAATTTTATATTTAAGCCCTTTTTCTTTAGTAGCATTTATTATTGCATTTTCAGCTTCTTTCCAACTTGAATCCGATCCAATGTATTTATCTTTATTTTCTTTATCCCTTAAAGATACTTGAGCTGTAAAATCTTCAAACCCTAACGAGCTAAAGACATACAGTACCAAATCAATAACATTTTTAAATTCATCATTTAATTGCTCTTCAGTACAAAAAATATGTGCATCGTCTTGAGTAAATCCTCTGACTCTAGTAAGTCCATGAAGTTCTCCACTTTGTTCGTATCTGTAAACTGTTCCAAATTCGGCATATCTAACAGGTAATTCTTTATAACTCCATTGTTTTGAATTGTAGATTTCACAATGATGAGGACAATTCATTGGCTTTAATAAAAATTCTTCACCATCTGCAGGTGTTAAAATGGGTTGAAAACTACTTTCACCGTATTTTTGATAATGACCAGATGTTGTATATAGCTCTTTATTTCCAATGTGAGGAGATATAACTTGTTGGTAACCAGCTTTTTTTTGGGCTCTTTTTAAAAAACTCTCTAATCTTTCCCTAAGTTCTGCTCCCTTGGGAAGCCATAATGGTAAGCCTTGTCCAACAGTTGAGGAAAAAGTAAATAGTTCCAATTCTTTTCCTAACTTTCTGTGATCTCTTTTCTTTGCTTCCTCCAATAAATTTAAGTACTCATTTAGTTCTTTTTGTTTTGGGAAAGAAATACCATAAACTCGTGTTAACTGAGTATTGTTTTGATCAGCTCTCCAGTAAGCACCTGCTACACTCATTAATTTAACTGCTTTAATTAATCCAGTGTGAGGGATATGGCCTCCTCTACACAAATCAGTAAAATTATCATGATCACAAAATGTTATTTCTCCGTCATCTAAATTTTCGATAAGTTCGACTTTGTATTGATTATTATTTTTAGAATAATAATCGATTGCTTCTTTTTTTGAAATAGATCTTAATTTAAACTCATGTTTATTTCTTGCTATTTCAATCATTCTCTTCTCAATTTTTGAGAAATCTTTTTCTGACATGGCTTGATCTCCAAAATCAACATCATAATAAAAACCATTTGAAATTGCAGGACCTATTGTAAGCTTGATTCCATCATAAAGTTCTTCCAATACTTGAGCTAATAAATGAGCTGAAGAATGCCAAAAAGCTTCTTTTCCTTGCTTGTCTTCCCAGGTATAAAACTTTAAATCTCCATTCTCAGTTAATTGAGTTGATGTTTCAATTTTTTTTCCATTAAATTCAGCAGAAATAATATTTCTTGCTAATCCTTGACTTATGGATGAAGCAATTTGAAAAGGAGTCGAATGTAATTCAAATGATCTTACAGCTCCATCTGGAAATTTAATCTTTAGCATTTATTTTAAATAAATTTTCACAAAGATACATTCATTGTTTTAGATAACAACCCAACTCTAGTTTTTTTTAAAAATAGAATTCATAATATTTTTCAGGCCTTTTAATCCTTTGTATATAGCAAATAAGCAAAATAAAATACTTAATATGAAAACAAATAAAAACCAGGGATGTTCTTTGTTATTTAAAGACTGAAACATTAGAGTAGGGCCTAAGAACATAAAAAAAATTGATTGCGCAATGTTTTTTAATCCCGTTTTAAAGAAGTTTTTATTCATATTTTATGAGTATTTATTGCAAGTCTCACACTTTTATGTCTTGTTAACAGATCTTTTGCTTTAGCTTCATCTACACCTAATCTAGTCATAACCATTTTTGTTGCTCTTTTAGAAAGTTTATCATTTGTCAATTGCATATCAATCATTTTGTTTCCTTCAACCTTACCAATCATTATCATTGATGTAGTTGATATCATATTTAAAACCATTTTTTGGGCTGTTCCAGCTTTCATTCTGGAACTCCCAGTTACAACTTCAGGGCCAACATTAACAACTATAGGAAATTTAGATAATTTCGAAAGGGGACTTCCTGGGTTACAAGTTATACAGCCAGTAGGGATTTCATTAGAATTACATTGTTCAATAGCACCAAGTACGTAGGGAGTGGTTCCAGATGCTGCTATTCCAATAACAAAATCATTTTTATTTACATTGTATTTTTTTAAATCTTTCCATCCTTGAAAAAAATCGTCTTCTGCGTTTTCTATACTTTTTTTAATTGCCTTATCACCACCTGCAATAATTCCAATTACTACATCATAATCAACTCCAAAAGTTGGTGGACATTCAGAAGCATCCACTACACCAAGTCTACCACTTGTTCCTGAACCAATGTAAAACAATCTTCCATTTTTATTTAATTGTTTAACAATTTTTTTAACTAGTTTATCGATCTGAGGAATAGCATCTTTAACGTTGTTGGCTACAGATTGGTCTTCTTTATTAATTATTTTTAATAAGTCAGACGAAGATTTTTTCTCCAAATTATCATAATTTGAATCAGATTCAGTGATTTTTTTAAAATTCATAATATAAATTAATCAAAATACCCATCAGGTGCATTTTCTTTATATAATCTAAAATAATCAAATTCATAAACTCTAAAATAACCCAAGGGAAAGTTTTCAAGATTAGTGTTATTTACTACATTTCCCTTAATGACTGAACTCGATGTTGAAAAAGGTCTTCCATTTTGAGCGCCTGCTTGACTAGTTAATATATTCAAGTAATTGAAATAGTCTTCGGTAATACCATTAATTTCAATATTAATGTAATCACTATCTTGAAGATATTCTGTCTTATCAATAAAAAAGGAAAAGGTAAATTTATTTCCATTAATATATTTATCAAGAGCAGGTAAATAATCAAATTTTCCTGATTTTTTTGGTCCAAATTTCCATAAATAATAATTTCCTTCTTCAGGTGGATCAGTGAATGTAACTTTTAATTCAACTTCATCTTTATTTAGTGATTTTCTGTCACCAAATACAACCGATTCAATCTTTGGAGTTTTGATAAGTTTTGAACTGGATGTGTAATTATTTTTCTTATGCTCAATGAGTAAAACAAAGTCACTATTATTTTCAATAAAATTAATATCAGCTAAATATAATTTTGTTGGATTATCATAATAAAGTTCATGTGTTTTTTGATTAATCTCAATAGAAACAATAGCATCATTAATTATACTTTCTTCATCTGAAAAATAAGGAACTGTTTCACTAAGTTTCACAGATGCTTTTGCATTTAAACTATCTCTGTGTTTAGAAATATTTGCATCTACAACAAGTCGAGTATCATTAAAATCAGTTTCTAGATCTATTACTTTTTCGCAGCCTAAAAAAATAAAAATAAATAATATGAATTTTAATTTTTTCATTAAAAGTTAAAGTTATAAGTTACACTTGGAACTATTCCAAAAATTGAAAGTTGAATAGCCTCATTTTTTAATGTTTCACTATTTTCTCTAAAAAAAATAGAATTAGCGTTGTCTCTGTTATATATATTGTAAAAGCCAAAAATCCATTCGCTATTGTAGCTTTTAGTTTTTGTTGGTTTCAAGGAAACTGAAATATCAAGCCTGTGGTAGTTTGGTAATCTTTCTGAATTTCTAACACTATAGTTTGGAATATTTAAGTCCATAAAAGTATATTGACCAACTGGGTAATTAGTTGGCTGTCCAGTTTGAAAAATTAAGTTTGTATTTAAAGTTAATTTTTTTGAAAGTTTGAGATTTGATACAAAGCTAACATCATGTGTTTTATCATGAGGAGTGTAATACCATTGACCATTATTTATACCAGTTTCAAATTGAGTTCTTCCCTCTGTTTTTTGCTGAGATTTTGAATAAGTATACGCGATCCAGTAATTGTGATTACCAGTATTTTTTTTAAATAATATTTCTAAGCCGTACGCTTTAGATTTTCCTGCAAGAAGAATCCTTTCTACTGCTTCATTAGCAACTAAATCAGCACCATCTATGTAGTCAAGTCGGTTTTTAATTTTTTTATAAAAAATTTCTGTTTCTAAATTAAATTTATTTTTAATTTTTGATTGAAAGCCAAGAGCCCATTGATCAAGTCTTTGAGGTTTTAAATAAGGACCGCTTGGTGTCCAAACATCCAGTGGTGCAGGTGCACTTGTATTTGAAATTAAATGTATGTATTGGTTTAATTTATTGTAACTAAATTTTAAAGAACTGTTGTTGAAATTATATGCCAAATTAATTCGTGGTTCAATATTTCCATATTCTTTAATAGTTGTTTTGTCTCTATTATACTCACCGATTGGATCTGCACCTTTGTATATACCTAATGTGCTATCAAAATTAACAGGATTAGATTCTAGATATGTGTTTAGTCCATTTTGTTTGAATCTTAAAAATTGATTGAATCTAAGTCCATACCTTAAAGATACTTTTCTAGAGACCTTTTGAATTACATCAAAATAGGCGGAATTTTCAAGAGCATATTTTTTGTTTAGGTTTTTATAATTTATTCCTGAATTTTCAATTGGTTTTATTTCACCAGGATTAAATTCATAATAGATCGAATTCAATCCGTAGTTAAACTGAATATTTTCGTTAAAATAATTTTTTAAGTCGAATTTTATGTTTAGGTTTTTAATGCCAGAGTTCCAGTTGAATCCAATAAAATCTAAAGTTAAACCATAATAATAATCACTGTAAATTAATGAAGTGTTGGAAAATGTTTTATCATTAATTAAATGATTCCATCTAAGATTAAATGTTGAATTTCCGTAGGTATTAGAAAAGGTATTATTAAGACTAAATTTATCTCTTCCAAAATAACCTGATAAAAAAAGTGTGTTTTTTTCATCTATTTTAAAATTAGATTTAGTATTCAAATCATAAAAGTAAGCTACATTTTCAATATCAGTGAATTTTAAAAATAAATGAGCATATGATCCTCTACCAGCGATTAAAAAAGAACTTTTTTCTTTTTGTATCGGTCCTTCATAAAGTAATCTACTTGAAATTAGTCCTACACCACCACTCAATTTATTCTCTTTACTATTACCATCCTTTTGGTATACATCCAATACAGACGATAATCTTCCGCCGTATGATGATGGTATTCCTCCTTTATACAATTTAAGTTCTTTTACAGCATCAGAATTAAAAACAGAAAATAAACCAAACAAATGTGATGAATTATACATAATAGCCTCGTCAAACAATATCAAATTCTGATCTCCTGCTCCTCCTCTGACATTGAATCCACCAGTTCCTTCACCGGCATTAGAAACACCTGGAAGTAATTGTATTGATTTTAATAAATCAGATTCACCAAATAATACTGGAGTTTGTTTAATTGTTTGGTTTGAAAGGATATTAAGACTCATAATAGGTTTTTTAATATCAATTTCTTCAACATTTTGAGTAACTACAACTTCTTCTAAATTTTCAATATTTTCTTCTAAGTAATAATTAACTTTTTGATCCTTTTGTAAATCTACAGATTCATTAATAGATTTAAATCCTATTGAACTTATTTCAATTTTATAAACACCACTTGGCAAAGTAATTGAGTAAAATCCATAGCTATTGGTTGTGGTACCATTGCCAATTTCTGGAAAGACGATATTGGCTCCAATTATTAATTCATTACTTTCCAAAGACATTACATACCCACTTAAGGTCTGAAATTTTTCTTGGGAAAATATGTATGAGTAAAATGTTAAAAAAAATAAAAAGAAAAGATTTTTTTTTAACATGTAATTAAATCAATAGTTAATCTAATACATATTAACAAATAATATGCCAACGATAATTAAACTAGGCTAATCTAGATTCTAGACCGTTTTTGATAGAATCTAAAAATTCTTGAGTGTTAAGATAATGAGATCTATCGAGATTTTTTCCATGAATTAGAAGAGCTAAATCTTTAGTCATTTGGCCATTCTCTACAGTTTTTATACAAACATCTTCAAGAGTTGAGCAAAACTCAATTAAATCTTTATTGTTGTCAAGTTTTCCTCTGTGAGCTAAACCTCTTGTCCATGCAAAAATTGAAGCAATAGGATTAGTAGAAGTTTCGTTTCCTTTTTGATGTTCTCTGTAATGTCTTGTTACTGTTCCATGCGCTGCCTCAGCTTCCATAGTCTTTCCGTCAGGTGTTACTAGGGTAGAAGTCATAAGACCTAAGGATCCAAACCCTTGAGCAACGGTATCGGATTGAACATCTCCATCATAATTTTTACAAGCCCAAACAAATCCTCCATTCCATTTCATTGCTGCTGCAACCATGTCATCAATTAATCGGTGCTCATAAGTGATGCCGATCTCTTCAAATTTCTCTTGAAATTCATTTACATAAACTTCATGAAAAATATCTTTAAATCGTCCGTCGTATGCTTTTAATATGGTATTTTTTGTTGAAAGATATAATGGCCATTTTTTTGTAAGAGCTTGATTCATACATGATCTTGCAAATCCATAAATTGAAGAATCTATATTATACATACTCATAGCCACACCGTTTTCTTGAAAATTATAAACTTCCCAAGTTTTTGGATTTTCACCATTTTCAGGTGTAAATGTCATTGTAAGTTTACCTTTTCCGTGAGTAACTATGTCTGTTGCTTTATATTGATCACCAAATGCATGTCTTCCAATGCAAATTGGTTTTGTCCATCCTTGAACATATCTAGGAACGTTGTTCATTATGATCGGTTCTCTAAAGACTGTACCACCAACTATGTTTCGTATAGTTCCATTGGGAGATCTCCACATTTTTTTTAATGTATATTCTACTACTCTGTCTTCGTCAGGTGTTATTGTAGCACATTTGATACCCACGTTGTATTTTTTAATAGCTTCAGCAGAATCAATTGTTACTTGATCATCAGTAAAATCCCTATGTTGAATACTTAAATCAAAATATTTAATATCGAGTTCTAAATAGGGCAGAATTAGTTTAGATTTTATAAAATCCCAAATAATTCTTGTCATTTCATCTCCATCTAACTCAACGACAGGATTTTTTACTAATATTTTTTTCATCAAGTATTAAATTATCTTTTAACTTCCTTAATTCTAGCTTTCTTACCTCTTAATTCTCTAAAATAGTATATCCTAGATCTTCTAACTTTTCCTCTTTTGTTCACTTCAATTTTTTGTATTGCAGGTAAATTAAATGGGAAAATTCTTTCAATGCCAATAGTGCCTGACATTTTTCTAATTGTAAAAGTTTTAGTCAATCCAGTTCCTTTTATTTGAATTACAACTCCTTTGAAAAACTGAGTACGAACTTTTTCGCCTTCACGTATTTCATAATAAACTGTAATTGTGTCTCCGGATTTAAAAGAAGGGATTTCTTTTTTGGTTACAAATTCGTCTTGTACGAATTTAATTAAAGATTCCATTATGTAAGATTTTAAGTTTATTTAATACAACATACACGATTATCGTCAGTGGTTATATCAAAATCGAATGCGAATTTACATTTTTTTTTTATTTCTCGAAAGAAATCAATCAAAAATATCGGGTCGTAATTTTTTTGTTCTTTCCAGAGCTTTATTTTCTCTCCATTCCTCAATTTTCTTTTGATTTCCTGATAAAAGTATTTCAGGGACTTTCATATCATTAAATGAAGAAGGTCTTGTGTAAACTGGTGGTGCCAATAAGTTATCTTGAAATGAATCAGTCAAAGCGGATGTTTCGTTTCCTAAAACTCCTGGGATTAATCTTATTATTGAATCACATAAAACTGCAGCAGGTAGTTCACCTCCAGATAATACATAATCTCCTATAGAAATTTCCATTGTGATTAAGCTATCTCTTACTCTTTGGTCTACTCCTTTATAATGACCACATAGAATGATCAAATTCTTTTTTAAGGATAAATTGTTTGAGATTTTTTGATCCAACATTTTACCATCAGGTGACATGTATATGACTTCATCATAGTCCCTTTGACTTTTTAAAGAATCAATACATTTTTTTATAGGTTCAATCATTAAAACCATTCCAGAACCACCACCAAATTGATAGTCATCAACTTGTTTTCTTTTGTTTGAGGAGTAGTCTTTGAGATCATGAAAAAATACTTCAATTAATTCTTTATCAATTGCTCTTCTTAAAATAGACGCATTAAATGGACTTTCAATTAATTCAGGTAAAACGCTAATAATGTCAATTCTCATACTTATTCAAATATAAGTCTCTCTTTTTCCCCCTCAGGACTGTAAAATATCATTTGATTAATTTTTGTATTAGAATTTATTGAGGAAAGATCATCAGTATTTTCAATACTAATCGAGTTGATTTCTGTTAAAACATATCCTTCCCTAATTCCCATTCTGTATAAAGATCCATTTCTATTATTTAAAACTTTAATTCCGTTGGATAGATCAAGTTCTTTTAATTCTTCTTTGGACATGTTTTTTAATTGCATTCCTAAAAAACTAACATTTGTATTTTTTTCAAGAATTACATTTAAATTGATTTTATTATTGTCTCTAATAATACCAACTGAAATGTTATCACCAGGTCTTTTGGTACTTAAATAGCCGGAAAGATCCGAAAATTTAACAATTTGAATATTATCTAAGCTAACTATTACATCCCCTTTTTTTATACCAGATTTAGCGGCTCCCATGTCTGCTTGTACATCATTTATATAAAAACCTTCAGTTAAATTTATATTCAATTCATCTGCTGATCTTGAATTTAAACCAAATCCAGTGACCCCAAGAAGACCTTTCTGAACATTACCGTATTCAATAATATCTTCAAATATTTTTCTGGCAACATTACTTGGAACAGCAAAAGAATAACCTACAAATCCGCCAGTTCCGCTGGTTATTGCAGTATTAATTCCAATTAGATCACCGTCAGTATTTACTAATGCTCCTCCGCTGTTTCCTGAGTTAACAGCTGCATCAGTTTGTATGAAAGATTGATTTTTTGAATCGTAATCATTTAGATCTCTTGATTTAGCACTAATTATTCCTGCAGTTACTGTAGAGGTTAAATTAAAAGGATTTCCAACAGCTAAAACCCATTCTCCAATTCTTGTTTGATCGGAATCTGCAAATCTAACGTATGGGAAAGATTCTTTTCTTTTAATTTTTAAAACAGCAATATCGGAAACTTCATCACTTCCTAAAAGTTCAGCCTCATAAGTTTTATTATCATTTGTTGTAACTTCAATAGTGGTAGCGTTTTCAATGACATGATTATTTGTAATAATATAGCCATCTTCTGAAACAATCACACCGGAACCCATTCCAACTCTAGTTCTTTCTCCTTGATTGTTAAAATAATCCCAAAGAGAAGAATTTGATCTTGAAATACTAGTGTTTTTTACATGAACAACCGAATGAATGGTTTTTTCAGCAGCTTCAACAAAATCAATATTCTTAATTGAACTGCTATTTGAAATTTTAGAAAAAGGATTGTATGCAATATTTACAACGTTGTCTTTTTCTTTGTTTTCATAACTTACTTCGTGATCGTAAAAATAGTTATGGATAGTTAATGCTAATAAACCTCCAAAAATTGAAACTAAAAATGTTGAAATTATCTTTTTCATTACAAAAATTTTTATCAAAATTAATTTTTTTGAAAATTAGAAAATATATTTTAACTACTTTTTAACAACTTATTGTTTTTATATCTTCGTCAAATATTTTTATGAAGATAAAGTTTCAAAAATTTCAAGGTACTGGAAATGATTTTATTATAATCAATAATAAAGATTTATCGTTTCCATCTAATAACAATAAATTAATTAAAAAACTTTGTGATAGAAAATTTGGTATTGGATCTGATGGTTTAATTTTAATCAACCCTTCTACTGATTCAGATTTTGAAATGATTTATTTTAATTCAGATGGTTACAAGGGATCAATGTGTGGAAATGGTGCAAGATGTTCTGTTCAATTTGCCAAAAAAAATAAGATTATAGTTTCTGAAACAACTTCATTTAATGCTTACGATGGTGGTCATTATGCTAGTATTGATCAAAACACTATATCTCTTTCAATGAGTCCAGTTACTGACATAAAAAATTATAACGAAGATTTATTTTTAGATACTGGATCTCCTCATTTTGTAAAAATAGTCGATAATTTGAGTGATTATAACGTATTTGAAAATGGTAATAAAATAAGAAACAATTCTTTATTTGCTGAAAATGGAGTTAATGTGAATTTTGTTGAACAAATCTCTGAAAATGAATTTTCAGTGAGAACTTATGAAAGAGGAGTAGAGAATGAAACATTATCTTGTGGAACAGGGGTTACTGCTGTAGCAATTTCAATGTTTCATCTTGGAAAAACAAATTCAAATAACATTAAAATTTCCACTAAAGGAGGTAATTTGAGTGTCGAATTTAAACATGATAATAGAGGATATTTTGATATAAAATTAATTGGAAAAGTAGAATTAATTTTCTCTGGAGAATTTGAGATTTAAAATGGTAAATAAAAAATCATATAATATTATATTATCTCTTGGGATTTTAAGCTTTTTATTTATCCTTTCTTTGGTAGTTTTTAATTATTATAAGACGTATTACTCGGAAAATACAAATTTTGATGAAGAGTCAATTTTTTTATATGTCAAATCAGGATCAGGATTAAATAATTTTAAAAAACAAATAACTCCTCTTCTCAAAGATTCAGTAACTTTTTTTAATGCTGCATACAAAACAAAATATTTTTTAAATATAAAAGCCGGTAGGTATGAAATAAAAAAAGGATTTTCAAATAAAGAAATAATTAACACACTCAAATTTCAAAACAAGCCAGTGAAGGTAACTTTTAACAATCTAGAAAGAATAGAAAATTTAGCTTCAAGAATATCCAATTTTATTGAACCAGATAGTTTGAGTTTGATGAACTCTTTTAATGATGTTAATTTTTTAAATGAAAATAATTTAAATTCAGAGTCTATTTTTTCTATATTTCTTCCCAATACTTATGAGTTTTATTGGAACACGAGTGCTGATCAGTTTAGAGACAAAATGTACAATCAATTTAAATCATATTGGACCGAAGCAAAAAAAGAAAAAGCCAGGTCATTAAACTTATCTCCCATAGAAGTTTCTGTTTTAGCTTCTATTGTTCAGCGTGAAACTCCAAAAGTTGATGAAAGACCCACTATCTCTGGAGTTTATTTTAATAGGTTGAAAAAAAATATGAAATTACAGGCTGATCCAACTGTTGTATATACAATAAAAGAAAAGAAAGGATTTGATACCAAAATCAGAAGAGTTCTTTACAAGGATTTAAAAATAAAATCTCCTTATAATACTTATATTCATAAGGGACTTCCACCTGGTCCGATTTACATGCCAGATTTTTCTTCAATTGAATCTGTATTAAATCTTGAAAACCACAAATATCTTTTTTTTGTCGCCGATGTAAAAAGACCTGGCTATCACATGTTTGCTTCAACTAATAGGGAACACAATAAAAATAAACGTCAATACACAAATTGGCTTAGAAAAAATAAAATTAGAAGATAAAACACTGATTTACAGATAATTAAAATTTTATGTATGTTTGCCGCATAAAATGAAATTAGTTTTATCAATTATTAGACATGTTTTCTGGTATTTTTAAAAACAATTTTCTGATTATATTTTTTTTAATCAGTACATCATTTAACAACTTTGATGATGACAACCCCAACTTAATTTTTGAGGACTTAGTTACTGCTGATTACATAGATACAGCCAATTATTTTGAAGATGTTGTGCCTGATTTTCTTTTTCTAAAAAAAGACTTTATTGGATTCAAAGAGATTCTTGGTTATAAGGAATCAACATCCGATTACAAAAAGGTAAATAAGTTTGGATTCATGGGTAAGTATCAGTTTAATTTGAATACACTAAAAATGTATAAAATTAAAAATTCAAAAAAATTCATCAATAATGCTGAATTACAGGAAAGAGTTTTCTTAATTAATGTTCAAAGAAATAAATGGATTTTAAGAAAAGACATTAAATGGTTTGTTGGTAGTAATATTAATAATACTATTATAACAGAATCTGGTATTATTGCTGCAGCCCACCTTGCTGGTCCAGGAAATGTTAAAAAATATCTTAGGTCTGGTGGAAAATACAATACAAAGGATGCTTTTGGGACATCAATTTCTAAATACATGGAACATTTTAAGGGTTATGATCTTTCAATGGTAAAAGCTGTGAGAAAACCTAAAGTAATGTTATTGTGATTGAATTAAGAAAATCGATGGTTTTTTGTTGAATTCAATTTTTTTAGTCCTCCACTTTTTTATTTCCATTGTTTTAATAAATTCAGATTTTAAACTAACATCGCATGCAATACAAAGTTTTGTTTCTGGCTTTAGCACATTCAATAGTTCATTAAATAATTTATTGTTTCTGTAGGGTGTTTCCATAAAAATCTGGGTAGTAAACAATGATTTTTTTTCCAAGGATATAATGACTTTTTTTCTTTCTTTTTTCTCAATTGGTAAATATCCGTTAAATTTAAAATTTTGTCCATTCATTCCTGAACTCATCAATGCCAAAAAGATAGAAGAAGGACCAATTAGTGGAACTACTTTTATTCCAATTTTATGGGCATTATAAATAATTTCAGAACCAGGATCAGCAATTCCTGGACAACCAGCATCAGAAATTAGCCCCATATCAAAGCCCACTTTACATGGATCTAAAAAAGAATTGATTTCATCTCTATTGGTTTTTTTATTTAGTAAATAAATTTTTAATTCGGATTGGTTTTTACTTGGAAGGATATTTTTGATATAAGCTCTTCCTGGTTTTTCATTTTCAAAAATATAATAATCGATTCTTTCTATAGTATTTCTAATAGAATCTGTTAAAATATCTTTATTGAATTCACCTAAATGATTTGGAACCAAATAAAGTTTTCCAAAACTCATTTTAAATTATATCTAAACTGTAAATTTTTTTGATAGATCTTCAACATATTTCCTAAACTGCTTATCAGTAAATGAGAGGTTGTCTACAGTTTTACAAGCATGAAGTACTGTTGCATGGTCTCTGTGTCCAATTTGAGATCCTATGCTTGCTAGAGAAGCTTTAGTGAATTTTTTAGCGAAGAACATAGCAAGTTGTCTAGCCTGAACAATGTGTCTCTTTCTTGTTTTAGATTGCAAAGTTGAGACATCCATTTGAAAATATTCAGAAACGATTTTTTGTATGTAGTCAATTGATACTTCTCTTTTTGTATTTTTTACAAACTTTTCTACTACACTTTTGGCTAATTCAATATTAATTTCTTTTTTATTAAATGATGATTGAGCAATAAGAGAAATTACAGCACCTTCTAATTCTCTAACATTTACTTTCACATTCTTAGCTACATAGTCTATAACTTCATCAGATATTTCTAATCCATCCCTATACAGTTTATTCTTAAGAATTGAAACTCTAGTCTCGTAATCGGGTCTTTGCAATTCAGCAGATAATCCCCATTTGAATCTTGACAACAATCTTTGTTCTATGTCCTGCATGTCAACTGGAGCTTTGTCAGATGTTAAAATAACTTGTTTTCCGTTTTGGTGTAAATGATTGAAAATATGGAAAAACACATCCTGAGTTCCTGTTTTACCTGAGAAAAATTGAACATCATCGATGATTAAAACATCTATAATTTGATAAAAATGAATAAAGTCATTTCTATTATTTTTTTTCACCGAATCAATATATTGCTGAGTGAATTTTTCAGCTGAAATATATAGAACAGTTTTTTCGGGGAACTTTTCTTTTACATTTACTCCAATTGCATGAGCAAGGTGTGTTTTACCTAAACCAACACCGCCAAATATTAATAAAGGGTTAAATGATGTTCCACCAGGTTTGTTGGAAACTGCTAAACCGGCAGATCTAGCAAGTCTATTTGCATCCCCTTCAAGAAAATTATCAAATGTATAATTTGGATTTAGTTGAGATTCTATTTTTAAATTTTTAATCCCAGGTATTACAAAAGGATTTTTTAACTCAGTTTGGATGTTGCTTAGTGAAAAATCAACCTTTTGAGATGGTAAATCTGTTTTGTATTGACTTGGAATTTTTTCAGTAAATGGATTAAGGTTACCAAAAGTATTTTCCATTTTAATTACATAAACCAATCTTGCATTTTCTCCAAGTTCTTTATTTAAGGCTAATTTTAATAATTTAACGTAATGTTCTTCAAGCCATTCGTAAAAGAATTTACTTGGTACTTGAACGCTAAGGACATTATTTTCATATTTGATTGGTTTGATAGGTTCAAACCAAGTTTTGTATGCTTGAATCTGTATATTATCCTTTATAAACTTCAGGCAATTATTCCAAACAGATTCAGCTGTAGCCATTTTAAATTCTTGTTTTTTTTGGTTGTTGAAAAATCATAAGAATTAGTGAAATCCAAATGATAATTATTATATAACAAATATGTGCAAATTTTTATTAAAAAAAAATGATTTTGCTATTGAATATTAATTTTTTTTTACGCATATTAAGATTCCTTAAATTTATTATTCTTTAACCATTTTTTGGAAAATAAAATTCAAATAGAAATTAGGTACAGTGAGACAGATCAAATGTCATTTGTTTATCACGGCAATTATGTCAAATTTTTTGAAATGGGTCGAATAGCCTGGTTAAAAAAAATCGGAGTTTCTTACAGGAAAATGGAAGAAAATGGTATAATTAACCCTGTTATTGACCTAAAAATAAATTTTAGAAAATCTGCCAAATTTGATGATATTATTACTTTGACAACAACTTTGAAAAGAACACCATCATACATGATTGAATTTGATTATTTAATACATAGAGATGAAGAACTTTTAACTACAGGATACACAAAATTAATTTTTTTAGATGCTGAAAATAATAAACCCATTCGTTGTCCAGATTTTTTACTAAAAAAAATTAATTTCTAGTAAATATTTTCAGCTTATCTGTTCCAATTTTTTTTTCAGTTTTTAGTATCCCTTTTATACTAGGCGATTTAATTCCACTTTTTAATAAATTCTCATTTTCAAATATTCTAGCTTCATCCCAACAATCGTTATTAATGAAAAGTTCAAGTGTTTTTTTTCCACCTTCTACAATTAATGATTGAACATTCAACTCAAATAACTTTTTACAAATACTAAACGGAGAGTCTTTTAAATAATTATCAATTACAATAGTCTTAGATTCATTGTTAAACACATTAAAAGAAGATTCCAAAGATTTTTTTTCATCTAATACTATTCTTAGTGGATTTCTTCCACTTATGTGTCGTGTTGTTAATTTAGGATTGTCATCTTTTACAGTTTGATAACCAACTAATATTGCATGCTCTTCAGATCTCCACTTGTGTACTAATTGTCTACTTTCTAAACTACTAACATTGAATGATTTAATTTCTTTTTTTTCTAAAGGAGCAATAAATTGATCTTTTGATTTTGCCCATTTTAAAATAATATATGGTTTTTTATATTTATTAAAATGTAAAAAATTTCTATGGAGTTTTATGCAATCTTCTTCTAGAACATTAGAGATTACATCAACACCATTATTTTTTAGCATAGAAATACCTTTTCCATTTACTTTTGAGCTATTATCAGCACATCCAATCACTGCTTTTTTGATACCACTTTCAATGATAAGTTTTGAACAAGGAGGAGTTTTTCCATAATGAGAACATGGTTCTAGTGTTACATAAATTGTAGAATTAATAAGATCACTTTTGTTTTTTACAGAACTAATTGCATTGACTTCGGCGTGATTACCACCATAGTCACTTGTACAGCCATCTGAAATAATTTTATTGTTTTTAACTATTAAAGCGCCGACAGAGGGGTTAGGGTAATAATTATTGGAATTTTTTTTGGCAATTTCAATACATCTTTGCATAAACATTTCGTGAATTTCTAATTCGTTCATAGTCTCTAAAATTTATTTATGATGTATATTCACTTTACAAAAGTAGCTTTAAAATATGAAAGTGAAACATGGTTTTGTTATTCGAGAAGTCAAGGAAATTGATAATAAATTGATTGAAGATGTTTTATGTAAGGTTATGAAAGAGTTTAATGTTCCAGAGCAAGGTACAGCATTGGCTGATCCGGAACTTAAAGAAATATTTCAAACCTATAATAAACCAAAATCTATTTACTATGTTTTAGAAAAAGAAAATATGATTTTTGGTGGCGCAGGAATTTCAAAATTAAGAGATTGTAATAAACAAATATGTGAACTTCAGAAAATGTATTTTTTAAATGACGCTAGAGGAAAAGGGCTTGGTGAAGAGGTTATTGACTTGTGTTTAAAAAAAGCTAAGTTATTTGGTTTTAAACAGTGTTATATAGAAACAATGTTTAATATGAAATCCGCTCAGAAACTGTATTTAAAAAAAGGTTTTAAATACATTGAAAACCCAATTGGAAATACCGGACATTCTTCATGTCCAGTATGGATGTTAAAAGATTTATAATGACTGTTTTAGAGTTCAAGAATATTTTTAATAAAAATTTGGAATCTCAAATTGATAAAAATGAACTAAATGAATTGTTTTTCTGGTTGATTGATCATTATTGTAAAATTGATAAAATACACTACATTGTTAATGAAAATTATCAACTAAATAATCAAGAGGAAAACGATCTTCGAAAAGCCATAAAATTATTAAAAAAAGAAACTCCAGTTCAGTATATAATTGGTTCTGCTGAATTTAAGGGTATGAATTTTAGTGTAAATTCAAATGTATTAATTCCAAGACCTGAAACAGAAGAATTAGTAGACTGGATTTTGGAAGATAATCCAAAAAATAAAAAAATATTGGATATTGGAACAGGTTCAGGATGTATTGCTATTTCTTTATCAAAATTTTTAAAGGATTGTTTAATTGAAGCTTGGGACGTAAGTAAAGAAGCAATATCTGTGGCAAAACAGAATTGTAAAAAACAGAAAACAAAAATTTCTCTTAAATTGATTGACATTAGAAATAATATTTACTTAGACGAAAAATTTGATATAATAGTATCAAATCCACCCTATGTAACTCAAAAAGATAAACAAAATATGTCAAAAAATGTTTTGAATTTTGAGCCCCATTTAGCTTTATTCACTCCTGAAAATGATCCTTTATTTTATTATAAAAAAATTTTAAACTTTTGCGAAGGTCATTTAAAATCTAATGGATGTTTATTTTTAGAAATTAATGAAAATTTATCAAAAAATGTTCAAGAGCTTTTAAATGATTACGGATTTCACGATATTAAACTCAGAAAGGATTTTAGACAAAAAAATAGAATGATAAAGGCTGTCAAGAAATGAGTATTGAACAAGAAATAATCAATTTAAGAAATGAAATACATAAGCATACTCATTTGTATTATGTAGAAGATTCTCCAATTATTAGTGATTATGAGTTTGATAAGTTACTGAAACAGTTAGTTGATTTAGAGAATGCAAATCCAATATTTTATGACTCAAATTCGCCTACTCAAAGAGTAGGAGGGGCTATTTCGAAAACTTTCAAAACTGTAAAACATCATTACCCAATGTTTTCCTTGGATAACTCGTACTCAAAGGATGATTTGGAGAGCTTTAATGATAGAATACTTAAAAAAATTTCAGAAAATAGTATGGACTTTATGTGTGAATTAAAGTTTGATGGAGTTTCAATAAATATCACATACGAAAATGGAGAGTTTGTAAGGGCTGTAACTAGAGGAGATGGAGTTCAAGGAGACGATGTTTCTGAAAATGTGAAAACAATCAAAACAATTCCACTTAAATTAAATGGTGACTACCCGAGAAAATTTCAAATAAGAGGTGAGATATTTATTGGTTTAGAAGATTTCAAAAAAATGAATGTTCAAAGAGTAAAGAATAACTTAGAACCTTACATGAATCCAAGGAATACTGCATCGGGAAGCCTTAAACTTCAAGATAGCAAAGAAGTAGCAAAAAGACCATTACAATGCTTTTTATATCAAATTGTTTCTGAAGATGATAATTCAAAAACTCAATACGAAAATTTAAATTTTGCTAAGTCCTGGGGTTTTAACGTTTCTAATTCATTTAAACTATGTAAAAATATTGACGAAGTTTACGACTACATTAACTTTTGGGAAAATAAAAGAAACGAATTAGATTTTGAAATTGATGGAATTGTTATAAAAGTAAATCAAATAGGACTACAAAATATTTTAGGTTTTACCTCAAAATATCCTAGATGGGCTATAGCCTATAAATACAAAGCTAATCAAGTATCTACCATTTTAAGATCCGTTTCATATCAAGTTGGAAGAACTGGAGCAATAACACCTGTAGCAAATTTGGATCCTGTTTTACTTGGTGGAACCATTGTAAAAAGAGCGTCTTTGCATAATAAGGATCAAATTGAAAAATTAGATCTTCACCTTAACGATACTGTTTACATTGAAAAAGGCGGAGAAATTATTCCAAAAATTGTAAAAATTGAAAATTCTAAAAGAGATTTTTTTTCAAAAAAAATAGAATTTATTAAAAATTGTCCTTCTTGTGATTCAGTTTTAAATAAAAAGGATTCAGAAGCTCAACATTTTTGTTTGAATTATAATTTTTGTGGACCACAGATTACTGGTAGAATTCAGCATTTTATTTCCAGAAAAGCCATGGACATTAATGGTATTGGTAATGAAACTATTGAACTAATGTTTGAAAATAATTTAATTTCAAATTACTCTGATTTGTATTTTTTGAATAAGGAAGATTTGATTAAACTTGACCGAATGGCTGATAAATCTGTTGAAAATATTTTTATTGGTCTTAATGAATCTAAAAAAATTCCTTACGAACGAGTTTTGTTTGCTTTAGGAATCAGATATGTCGGTCAAACTGTTTCAAAAAATCTAGCCAAAAAGTTTGAATCAATTGATGATTTAATATCAAAATCTTATGAAGAATTGATTGAAGTTGATGAGATTGGGGAGAGGATTGCTGAAAGTGTAGTCAATTTTTTTAATGATGATAAAAATCTCAAAATTATTGAAAGATTAAAATCTGTTGGTTTACAATTTAATTTACAAAAGCTAGATAAAGTAAGTAATATTTTTGAGGGAAAAACTTTCGTAGTTTCAGGTGTTTTTAATAGATACTCAAGAAAAGAATTAAAGTCATTAATCGAATCATATGGTGGTAAAAACCTTAGCACTGTAAGTTCAAAGACTAATTTTCTTTTAGCAGGTGACAAAATGGGCCCAAGTAAATTAAAAAAAGCTAAAGATTTTGGCACAAAAATTATCTCTGAAACAGATTTTAATCAGATGATTAAAAATTAAATATAAATTACCTGAGAATTTTCATTTTTAATTTTCTTTTTTGTTGAGAAATAAAAATCAATCTTGCCCAAATTAATTCCAAAACATCCTACTTGATTTATTAAAACATCTTTATTTTCTAAATTTTTGACAACAACTGGTTTGTTCATAAAAGTGTGAGTATGACCTCCAATTATTAAATCAATATTTTTTGTTTTTTCTGCTAAAATAAGATCACACATAATATTTCTATCTTTTGAATATGAATATCCTAGATGAGATAGGCATATTATTAAATCACAATTGTGTTCTTCTTTCAGTTCGTTTGAAATGTCCTTTGAAATTTCAATGGGATCTAAGTAATCAATTCCCTTATATAATTTTTTTTCAACAAGACCCTCAAGATTAATTCCTAAACCAAACACTCCAATTTTAATTCCATCAACTTTAAAAATTTCATATTTTTTTATCTGGTTTTCCAATGGAGTATTTTTTAAATTATAGTTACAGTTTAAAAAAGAAAACTCAGCAAACTTTAAAACTTCAGAGAGCTTATCAATACCATTATCGAATTCATGATTTCCTAGAGTAGAAGCATTGTAACTCATTTTATTCATCAATTTCAGTTCAATTTCTCCACCAAAAAAATTAAAGTATGGAGTACCTTGAAATACATCTCCTGCATCTAACACCAAAGTATTTGGATTTTCCTTTTTCAAAAAATTTATCAGATTAGACCTTGCTATAACCCCACCACCACCCGGATTAATTGGATCATTTGATGGAAAGGGGTCAACGTGACTGTGAACATCGTTAGTATGTAGAATAGTAATTTTTTTTAAGTCCTCACTTAATTCTTCATTTAGGTTTATTAATGGAAAAGTTAACCCATAAATAGATGAAGATTTTATATGCTTTAAAAAATGTCTTCTTTTCATTGTATTCTTTCAATTCTATTATCAAGACGGCTTACTATTGTTTTTTTATTTTTTATATGACTAATCAAAACTTCTCTCAGATTAAGTTCTAGTGAATGGAGCTCGATTGGGTTTGAAAAAAAAGTCATTTTATCGCCTCCCTCTTGAAGAAAATTGGAGGTTAGAACGTAATAATCTTTTTCTTTATTAAATTTTTTTCCATTAATGTAAACTTCACTTGTTTTATCTTCAAAAAATTTTATGTTCAATTTTGAGCTTGGATGGGCTAAGTTTTCAGAATCAATATAATCTATTAAATCAATTACTTTTTGGCCATCAATTTTGACTACAGTAGCAACATTTTTCCATGGCATTATTGTAAAAAGATTATGCTGAGTGATTTCTCCTTCGTTTAAAGTACTTCTAATTCCACCATAATTGAATAATGCGAAATCAATTTCTCTTGAGTTTATCTTTTTAAATTCATAATTACATTCTTGGTAAAGAATGTCAGCAATTAAATTTCCAAGAGTTGATTCTAATTCAGAGTCTCTAATACTGTATGAAGCTTCACTAAATCCAATAACTTGTTCAAGTGATTTAATTTTATTTCTATATGGTGTTATAATTTTTTCAATTTCAACATTATCAATAGTATCTGCTATTGAAATATTTTCATTAATTGAAACTTTTACAATTTTGTGATTTGTCTCAGCACATGAATAAATTAAGATTGTTAAGATTAAAACAATTAATCTAAATTTCATTTTATTATTGTAAAATATAGTATTCAATTCTTAAATATGTAATTTTGCAGAACTTTAAAGATATGATATTTAAGTCACTACATGAAAGCCTTCTAAATAAAAAGATTAAGAAATCTTTAAATGTTCTAGATAGTGAAAATCGAATAAAACCAAATCCAATCAAAACTATTGGATGTATAGTTGATCCTATGTTTCCTGTTGATGTAAATAACTTTAATAAGCTTGCCTTCAAAATAGGTTTAAAAGAAAAAGACTTAAAAATTATTACTTTTCAAGAAGACGATAATGGATTTAATATATTTTCTAATATGAATATTACTCCTTCTTCAATTTCTTACACAGGAGATATAAAGGGTAGCGATTCATTAGAATTCATCTCCTATGAATTTGATCTCTTGATAAATTTTTTTAATGACAATAATATCCTAACTCTTTTATCATCAAAAGTTAAAGCAAAATTTAGAGTTGGTTTTGATTCTGTAGATTCAAAACTAAACGATCTAATTTTTTCAAAAAAAATAAAAAAATTCAATGATTTCGAAGTAGAGTTTGTCAAATACTTAAAACTTATTAAATGAATTTAATAGAAAAGTTTAAGGGAACCGGGGTTGCGGTGATCACTCCCTTTTTAGATGATCTAACTATTGATTTAAAGTCAATTAATCAACTTGTAGATTTTTTAATTGATGGAGGAGTGGATTATATTGTTGTTCAAGGAACAACTGGCGAATCAACATCTTTAAGTCATGAAGAAAAAATTTTATCGAGACAAGCATTCATAAAAGCTAATAATAATCGTGTTCCACTGGTTTTAGGATTAGGATCAAATAATACTGGTTCTATTGTCAATGATTTAAAAATTTCAGATTTTTCAGGGTTTTCAGCAATTCTTTCAGTAACACCTTACTACAATAGACCAAGTCAAAAAGGATTATATAATCATTATTCTTTAATCTCTGACAATTCTCCCTTACCTGTAATTCTTTATAATGTTCCCAAGCGTACAGGATGTAATTTATTACCTGAAACTGTCATCAAATTAGCTAATTATAACAAAAATATAATTGGTATTAAAGAAGCATCTGGAAACTTAGGTCAGATCTCAAAAATTATTGAAAACAGACCTGAAAATTTTTTAATTCTTTCTGGTGATGATGATACTGCAGTTCAAACAATAATTTCTGGTGGTGATGGAGTTATATCTGTTGCTGCCGGATGTATACCAAACTATTTTTCTAAGATGATAAATTATGCACTTTCTAATGATGTTAATAGGAGCTTAGATTCTTTACAGAAAATAAAATATTTACTGGATTTACTTTTTAGAGAAGGTAATCCGTCAGGTATTAAATCAGCTTTATCTTCAATTGAGTTGTGTAAGAATGTTGTACGTTTACCATTAACTACAGTTAGTGAAGAATTACAAAATGAAATTAAGAATACCTTAAATGAGTTAAATAAACAATAAATATAGTATTTGATTATACACTAAAAATATTAAATTTGCCAGATGTCTATTAAAAAATATTTCACCTTATTTACCTTATTGATTTTATTAAGTTCTTGTAATGAATTTCAAAGAGTCTTAAAAAATGAAGATATTAAAGTAAAATACGATGCTGCTGAAAAATATTATGATAATCAAGAATTTAGAAGAGCATCTAGGTTATTCGAACAAATTTTACCAAAATACAGAGGAAAGCCACAGGCTGAAAGAGTAACTTTTTTCTATGCTAATTCATTGTTAAATACTAAAAAGTATATTGATGCAGGATATCAATTTGAAAGTTTTATAAAAGCATATCCTATGAGTCAAAAAGTAGATGAAGCTGCATTTCTAGGTGCATATTCTTATTATAAAACTTCACCTAGGTATAGTTTGGATCAAAAAGAAACTTTAACTGCTATAGAAAAGCTACAAGATTTCATTAATTCTTATCCTAATTCTGAGAAGATGTCTGATGCTAACGATTTAGTTCAAGAACTCAGGATAAAGATGGAATTTAAAGCATTTGAAATTGCTAAGCAGTTCAATACTATCAGAGACTACAAATCAGCACTGATTGTGTTGGATGATTTTATTTCAGATTATCCAGGAACTCCATACAGAGAAGATGCTTTATTTTATTTACTTGATTCATCCTATGAACTAGCAATAAATAGTATAAATGAAAAAAAATTAGAGAGGCTTAATAATGCAAAGAAAATTCATAGTGAATTAACAAGTACATACCCTGAAACAAAATATTTAGACAAATCAAATAAAATGCTTCAGTCAATAGAAAAAGAAATTACTATATTTGCAAAAAATACTACTGAGTAAAACTTATCATATGGACTTTAAAAAAACAGATGCACCTTTAGAAACAATAACTTACGACAGAAATGCTATTGACTCTCAAACTAATAACATTTATGAAGCTATCTCTATTATTTCAAAAAGAACAATACAAATTAACGAGTCAATCAAAAAAGAACTATTAGATAAGTTAGAAGAATTTGCAAGTCCAACTGAAAGCCTTGACGAGATTTTTGAAAATAAGGAACAAATTGAAGTTTCCAAGTTTTATGAAAAACTTCCTAAAGCACATGCTATGGCTATTGAAAATTGGCTTAAGGAAAAAATATATTACAGAAATACTGAAATCAAGGAATAGAAATGTCTATTCTAAGCGGAAAAAATATTCTATTAGGAATAACAGGAGGAATTGCCGCTTACAAATCAATTTTTTTATTAAGATTACTTGTTAAATCTGGAGCAAACGTTCAAGTTATATTAACGCCATCTGCAAAAGATTTTGTCACTCCATTAACATTGTCAACTCTAACAAACAGGCCAATTCTTTCTGATTTTTTTGATAAGAATAATCAAAATAAAGTTTGGAATAATCATGTTGATTTAGCACTTTGGGCTGACTTATTTGTTATTGCACCAGCCACTTCAAATACACTTTCTAAAATGGCATCTGCTAGAGCTGATAATTTATTATTAGCTACCTATTTGTCTTCTAAATGTCCAGTTTACTTTGCACCAGCTATGGACCTTGATATGCATAAAAATATGGCCAATAAAGAGAATATTAATAAATTAATTTCTTTTGGCAATAAACATATCCCCGTTAATTCTGGTTTTTTAGCAAGTGGTTTAGAAGGGGAAGGAAGAATGAGCGAACCTCCTGAAATTGTAGATTTTATTAAAAATGATTTGAGAAAAGACTTAAAATTATTAAACAAAAAAATTTTAATAACAGCTGGTCCAACATACGAATCTATAGATGCTGTCAGATTTATTGGGAATTATTCAACTGGAAAAATGGGTTTTGCATTGGCTAAAGTTGCAGCTAAACTTGGCGCTGATGTCACTCTTATATCTGGACCAACAAGTCTAAGTATGAATGATGATTATGTTAAAGTTATTAATGTTATAACAGCTGACCAAATGTTTTTTGAAGTCAAAAAATATTATGAATCCTCAGAAATTACTATAATGTCAGCGGCAGTTTCCGATTTTAAACCAAGATCTAGTTTTGATAAAAAAATAAAAAAAGAAAATAAAAACCTTCTATCAATAGAACTTGTTGAAAATGTTGATATTTTAAAATATTTAGGTGAAAATAAAAATAATAACCAAATTTTAGTTGGATTTGCTTTGGAAACAGATAATGAAGTTGAACACGCTAAATTAAAGATCCAGAAAAAGAATTTAGATGCTATTATTTTAAATTCACTTAATGATAAGGGTGCTGGATTTGGACATGACACTAATAAGGTTACTTATATTAATTTTAGTGGAACAATTCAAAAATTTAAATTAAAATTAAAAGATGAGGTTGCTAAAGATATTTTTGATCAAATTTTAACTGATTTTAATGAAAAAATATAGTTTTTTATTTTCTTTTTTTCTTATACAATTTGTTTATTCTCAGCAATTTAATACCAATGTTGTCGTTAATTTTGAGTCTGTAAATCAAACCAATAATTCTGTTTTTAAAAATTTAGAAAATTCTATAAAGTTATTTGTTGAAAGCACTAAATGGTCTGAAGATAAATTTGATGAACATGAGCTAATTAACTTGAATATTTTTTTTAACGTAACTAGATTTTCAGAAAATTTTTTTATTGGAAATATGGAATTTCAATCAGATAGACCTGTCTTAAACTCAACATATTCAACTCAGCTTTTTAAGTATGTTGATAAGAACACACAATTCGAATATGTAGAGTTTGAACCCATTGATTTTAATCAAACTCAATTTACATCAAACTTGTCATCTATTTTGGCCTTTTATGTAAATATTATTTTAGGTCTTGATAAAGAATCTTATGAGTTAGACAGTGGTAATTATTTTTTTAACTCAGCCAACAATATATTAAACTTAGCTAATCAAAATAATAATTTAGGATGGGATTCATCTTTTTCTGATGGAAAGATTAATAGATTTTGGTTGATTCAAAATTTAGCTTCTGATGAATCAAAAGAATTTAAAGAATTTTTTTATAATTATCATGTTAATGGACTCGATTTAATGAGTGAAAATATTTCTGATGCAAAAAATAATATTAGTCTTTCAATTTCTAATTTAAAATCAATCCAAAGAAGAACTCCAAATTCCATTTTGCTAAAGATTATATTTGACTCTAAGTCAGATGAAATAAAACAGATTTTCTCTGGAGGAACTTTTTATAACAATTCTGATCTTATAAATAATCTTAATTATTTATCTCCTTTTTTTTCAAACAAGTGGAATAGTTTACGATAAATCAGTATTTTAATACAATAAATTAAAATCGTCTTGTTAACTAAAATACTCATAAAAAATTTTACATTAATTGATAGTCTTGAAATAGATTTTCTGTCTGGTTTTACAACTGTCACTGGAGATACTGGATCCGGAAAATCAATTCTGTTAAATGCTCTTTCACTTATCATTGGCAAAAGAGGTTCACAAAATCTACTTAAAGACAACTCAAAAAAATGCATTTTGGAAGCTGAGTTTGATCTCAAGAATTTTAATATTAAAAAAATATTTGATAATAATGGTTTAGATTATTACGAAGAAACTATTTTAAGAAGAGAAATTTTACCGAATGGTAAGTCTAGATCTTTTATAAATGATTCACCTGTAAATTTAGAATTATTAAGAATCCTTGGTGAAAAACTGATTGATATCCACACACAACATCAATCTTTAGCAAATGCAAACAATAATTTTTTCTTTTCACTAATTGATAGCTTAGCCGAGCAACAAAATATTGTAAAAAACTTTAATGAAGTTTTACAAAATTTTAATGATGATATAAATCAACTAGAAAAACTTAAAAGACTAAACACTAGCCTAAACAATGATAATGACTATTTTTTGTATTTATACAATGAATTAGAAGATGCAAACCTGATTGAAGGAGAACAAGAAGAAATAGAAAATAAATTTAGGTTGTTGAAGAATGCTGAAAATATTAATTCTAATTTTTCAGAAATTCATAATATTTTATTCTCAGGAGATGGTATAGAAAATAAAATATATTCTGTAAACAACTATTTAGAAAATATATCAAAATATACCAGTGAATATGATGATGTTCAAAACCGATTGAAAAGTATCTTATTAGAATTGAGCGATATTCAATCTGAATTAGATAATCCTAACATAGAATTATTTGACAATTTGACTCAAGCTGGAGAATTAGAGGCTAGACTTAACTTAATATATAATCTACAAAAAAAACATTCGATTAATTCAATTAGCGAATTATTAGAAAAAAAAGATAAATTAAAGGATCAGTTAAACAAATCAGGAGATATTGAAATTGATATAAAAGAATTAGAAAAATCAATTAAGAAAAAAGAATTGTTTTTAAATGAGTTATCAAAAAAAATATCAAATTCAAGAAAAAAAATATTACCAAAATTAAAACTTGATTTAGAATCTCTATTGTCAAATTTAGGAATGAAAAACTCTTCCTTTAAGTTCAATATTTCAAATGCAATTAAATTTAATCAATTTGGATCCGATGAAATTGAAGTTTTGTTTTCTGCAAATAAAGGAATTGAGCATGATTCTTTATTTAAAGTTGCATCTGGAGGTGAATTATCTAGAATATTACTGTCAATCAAATATATACTATCGACAAATTTAAATTTACCAACAATGATTTTTGATGAAATTGATACAGGTGTTTCTGGTGAAATTTCTAATTGTATGGCTAATATGATGTTAGAAATGAGTAAGAATATGCAAATTATAGCTATAACTCATCTTCCTCAGGTTGCAGCTAAGGGTAATCAACAGCTAAATGTTTACAAAAAAAATCAATTGAATACTACTTCAACTTATGTTAAGTTACTAAGCAATAATGAAAGAATTGATCAAATTGCCAGAATGTTAGCTGGGGATAAGATTTCAGATTCTGCATTATTACACGCAAAACAGTTGCTTAATTAATATTATCTTTGCAAAAAAAAAATATGTCATATAATCTTTTAAAAGGAAAGAAAGGAATAATATTCGGAGCACTAGATGAAAATTCTATTGCTTGGAAAACTGCTGAAAGAGTAAACGAAGAAGGAGGGGAGTTTGTTCTTACTAATGCTCCAATAGCATTACGAATGGGAAATGTAGATGAGTTGGCAAAAAAAACTAAATCAAAGTTAATTCCCGCAGATGCAACAAAAATTGAAGATTTAGAAAAATTAATCAATGAAACTATGGAGATTTTTGATGGTAAGATTGATTTTGTCTTACATTCTATAGGCATGTCAGTGAATGTTAGAAAAGGAAAGCATTATACTGATTTAAATCATGATTGGACATCAAAGGGATGGGATGTGTCTGCTGTCTCATTTCACAAGTTATTACAATGTTTATACAAGTTAGACGCTATGAACGAATGGTCTAGCATCGTCGCATTATCATACATGGCAGCTCAAAGAGTCTTTCCAAACTATAACGATATGGCAGATAATAAAGCTTATTTAGAATCAATAGCTCGTAGTTTTGGATATTTTTTTGGAAAAGAAAAGAAAGTTAGAGTAAATACAATTTCACAATCACCAACTCCAACAACTGCAGGAAAAGGTGTAACAGGGTTTGACGGTTTTATTACTTACGCTGAAAAAATGTCACCACTTGGAAATGCCACTGCTCTAGATTGTGCTAACTACACTGTTACTTTATTTTCAGATTTAACAAAAAGAGTCACTCTTCAGAATTTATATAATGATGGAGGTTTTTCCAATGTTGGTGTTAGTCAAGAAATAATTGACATTGTATCTTCTTCAAAAGACAAATAGTTTAAATTAGATATATTCTGTTAATTTTATAAAACTATTATGAAAATAATTGGATTAACAGGTGGAATAGGTTCAGGTAAGACAATATTAGCTAAGGAGTTTTCTAAAAATTATATTCAAGTTTATAATTCAGACGAAAGAGCAAAATTTCTTATGAATAACTCCAAAGATTTAAAAGATAGTTTAATCAAATGCTTTGGTTCTAATACATATGTTGACGATAGTTTAAATAAAACTTACTTGTCAAGTTTAATTTTCAATGATAGAAAATCACTTGAACTTATGAATTCAATTGTTCATCCTCAAGTTGAAAAAGATTTTATGGGTTGGATGAAAACTAAAGATGAAAAGTATGTTATTTATGAATCTGCACTGATATTTGAAACAGGCTCTTATAAAAGAAATGATTTTAATATTTTGGTTACCTCTGATTTAAGTGTCAGAATTAATAGAATAATGAATAGAGATAAAATTGATAAGTCTTTAGCGATGTTAAAAATTAATAATCAATGGAAGGATGAAAAAAAAATTCCTCTTGCAGATTATATTTTTGTTAATTCTACAATCGATGAAAATATTCAAACGGTTAAAAAATTAGTAACTTATTTTAATTCAATTTACAAGTAAATTAAATGAACAAAAAAATCTTCTTTCCTTTAATTACTGTAATGACACTGGCTTTGGTTGGGATAATTTTTGTTCAAGCCTTTTGGATAAAAACAACTCTTGATAATAAGGAAAGACAATTTTCTTTAAATGTTAATCAAGCGCTCAAGTCGGTTTCTGAACAGATCCAAAGTAGAGAAATGAGAGATTATCTTGCTGTATATCAAAAGTTGATTGACAGTATTGGTTCTCCAAAAGAGTCTCAACTAACTGCTGTTTTTAAATATGTGGATCGAAATGAGAACACAAATCAAACTTATATTTATTCTCATGGAATTTTAGAAGAAGATTATAATGTATCTCCTGAGTTGTTTGATTCTGATGCTATAGACACAAATTCAATAAAAGAATACAAAGGAATCAAAACAACAACAATTATTGATGAAGCTTTTGATAGAGAAATGCAAAATATGAGTTCCATTGAGAGATTACAAAGAGTTGAAAGACTTTCATTAATGGATAAAGCTAAGTATGCATCTGTTTTTATGGAATTAGCATCATTAAAACCTATTCACAGAAGGTTAACAAATCTGGAACTAGAGTTATTACTTCAAAGAGAATTAAATGACAGAGACATAGATATTCCTTTTCAATACAGAGTTTTCAATGGAGACTATGCTACTAAAATTGGATCTGATGGATATTCTAATTTGGAGGGGCTTAATAAATACAAATCTCCATTATTTGTTAACGAAGAAGGTAATAGTGAATTTGAATTAGTAATTGCATTTCCAGAAAGAAAACTTTTTCTAAGATCATCTTTGATTAATCTGATTATTCTGTCATTATTATTTACTATTACTATAATTGTAGCTTTTGTAACAACTGTTAATCAGATTTTTAAACAAAAAAAGGTTTCTGAAATTAAGTCTGATTTTATAAATAATATGACACATGAGTTTAAAACCCCAATTGCTACCATTAAGTTAGCAATTGATGCAATAGAAAATGTAAATATTGAAAATGATAAACTAAAAAGATCTCAGTACCTTAAAATGATTAGAGATGAAAATGAAAGAATGAATATGCAGGTAGAAAATGTATTAAGAATATCTCAACTTGAAAAAAAAGAAAATATTATAAAAAAATCCAAATGTGATATTCATGATATAATTAATGAAGCTTTGGTCCATTTGGATTTACTATTAAAAAATAGAGAAGCCTTAACTGATATTTCACTTGAAGCCAAAAGTTATTTAACAGAAGGATCGTTTGAGGATTTAGTAAATGTAATGGTAAATATTCTTGAAAATTCTATTAAGTATTCTAAAGATGTTCCAGAAATTCAGATTTCCTCATACAATGAAGAAAATTTTATTGTTATCAAAATTGCAGATAAAGGAATGGGCATGAGTAATAGTGTAAAAGAGAAGATTTTCGATAAGTTTTTTAGAGAAACTAAAGGAAACATTCATAATGTAAAAGGACACGGATTAGGTCTCTCTTATGTAAAGAAAATTATTGATTTACATGATGGTATGATTTATGTTGATAGTACAATAGGCAAGGGGACTACATTTTTAATTAAATTGCCTATAATTATTTAGATATGAAACATAATGATAAGAATATTTTACTTGTCGAGGATGATGTGAATTTTGGAGCAATTCTGAACGATTTCTTAAAACTACACTCATATAATGTTACTTTAGCTAAAAATGGCATTGAAGGTTTAGAAAAATTTAAAAAAAATGACTTCGGCCTTTGTATTCTGGATGTTATGTTACCATTTAAAGACGGTTTTACACTTGCAAAAGAAATAAGAGAAATCAACAAAGATGTTCCGTTGTTTTTTCTTACCGCAAAAACCTTAAAAGACGATGTTCTAAAGGGTTATAAAATTGGGGCTGATGACTATTTAACAAAACCTTTTGACTCTGATATTTTACTTCTAAAAATTAAATCAATATTTAAAAGAAAGAAGGTTAGCCTTTCAAAAAATGATTCACAGTATTTATACAATTTTGGAGATTTTTCATTTAATTCAAAGCTTAGGATTTTAGAGTATAAAGATAATTCTAGCGTTAAACTATCTCCCAAAGAAAATGAACTTTTAAAATTGCTACTGATGCATTTGAACGACTTAATGCCCAGAGAATTGGCTCTTGTTAAAATTTGGAATGATGATAATTATTTCACCTCAAGAAGTATGGACGTTTATATTGCAAAAATTAGAAAATATCTCCAAAAAGATAATAGATTAGAAATTGAAAATATACATGGAGAGGGATTTAGATTAATTGAAAAAAAATAATTTACATATTATTTCTTGGGTGGTGTTTTGATATAGATTCAACTAAATGTTTTTTACTTACATGTAAATATCTCTCTGTTGTGACTATGTTTTCGTGACCCAGCATTTTTTGTATTGTAATTAAGTCTGCACCATTTTCAATTAAATGAGTAGCAAATGAATGTCTTAAAGTATGTGGACCAATTTTTTTTTTGATATTTGCTTTTTTCTTGAGTTGATCTAAAATAATATAGATCATATTTCTACTTAAACCACTGCCTCTTTCATTTAAAAACAATGTATCTACATTTCCTTTTTTTATCTTTCTCAAGTTTCTCTCTTCATCTAAGTATTTATTTACATAATTGATAGCTTCTTTACTAATTGGAACAAATCTTTCTTTATTTCCTTTTCCAGTCACTTTAATAATAGATTCATCAAAATATAAATCTGAAATTTTTAGAGTTATTAGTTCCGTTACTCTTAATCCACAGCTATATAGCATTTCAATAATAGCAATATTTCTAATTTGATTTTTTGAATTTGTATCTACATTACTAATTAAATCATCAATTTCTTTTG
>Ga0255775_1000171_pt1 | contig 65019 bp, 53 predicted proteins | sample 011ome_26_FD_179973 | JGI IMG/M metagenome (GOLD analysis project Ga0255775, IMG submission 179973) | Coastal salt marsh microbial communities from the Groves Creek Marsh, Skidaway Island, Georgia - 011511BT metaG (version 2) | ecosystem: Environmental > Aquatic > Marine > Intertidal zone > Salt...
TGCAATCGTTGTTGGCAGTCCCCACCTCGTACACGATACATTTCCGCTTGGCGCGGGTCACTGCCGTGTAAAATCTTTCTCTTTTGTCACCCCACGACGACACCGACTTGACGATGACCGTATCGTACTCAGACCCCTGGGCCTTGTTCACCGTCAGCGCGTACGCCGGACGCAAATACTCGTTGTAGTCGATGGGCCCGTCGTACCGCACGATGGTGTCGGCGAAACGCACCCAAATGCTATCCCCCGTAATTTTAGACACTTTGCCAATGTCTCCGTTGGCCACCTGCAGCACCGTCTTCACCGCTTCGCCGTCGGGCTCTTCCTTGTACTTGTTGGTGACGTTGATGACACTGTCGGCCAGCGCAAAACGCCAGTTTTGGTAGCGAAACGTCTTGGTCGTCGAAACATACTCCAACTGCACCGGTTGGGACGTCACCGTGGCTGTGGGCGGATTAAAATGGTCGCGCAGACGTCTGTTCAGGGTGGCGATTTCGTTGTTGGTGTTGCACAGCACCATGGGCCGTTCGTTCGTGCGTTCGGCCACCTCGATGGCCTTGTTCACGAGTTGGTCGTCGTTTTGGTACGGCAACACCTCGAAAGACGAGGGCGACGTGTCCAAGTCTGTATTGCCGTGTCGAATCTTTTGCCCGTTGGAGGCAATGTACGAGTCGTCCTCACACCTGTAAATGCGGGTCAACTCGACGCGGGGGATGTTGGACGCACACAAATCCTTCAAGAATTGGCCCGGCCCAACCGAGGTCAGCTGCCCCGTGTCGCCCACAAATATAATCTTGTGGAACGTATGCTCGGTCAACACCTTGGCCAGAATCTCCAAATCTTGCATAGACTGTTCGTCCAGCAACAGCGTAGGGTGCACTTCCACGGATTTCGAATAGTACAGACGGTGGGTGGTGAACGCCTCGACGCCCGTAGACTCCTTCAGACGCTGCGCGGCCTTGCCCGTCGGGGCGGCGCACGTCACGGCGCCGTACAAAGATTTCACGATGTGCTGGCACACCGACGTCTTCCCCACGCCCGCGCCGCCTTGTAACACAAACAGTGGATTCTCGCACGCCTGACGCACGGCCTCGCGCTGGCGGTCGTCGAGTTGCACGCCCGCTTCGGGCATTTTGTAGCGTGGTTGTTCGCGCAAAGCCACGGCCGCAAACTCTTTCTGGACGAACTGTTCGATGTCTGCGTATTTCAGCAGCGCGACGTAATTCTCGTGCTGTACGATGGGCCACGTCGCGCCGATTCCCGCGAATCGGGCCAGAAACGCGCCGCGGGACATCCAGTAGTCGCCCGTTTTCGACATGTGACGACGAATCGCGTCGATGGCCTTGTACCGCGCGCGACGCTTGTCGTGTATCGAGATGCCCAGGTCTACTGCGGCGGCTTCGGCCATCTTGACACGGCTCGCGTGCTTGGTGGCCTTGAGGAAATCCTGGCGCGCCTGATTCTCGTAGGTAAACGAGTCGTACTCGCAGTGATAAATGATTCGAAACGGGTCTACGTGCAAAAACGCCAAAAAAACGTCCATCGGGTCGCTGTTCGGCTTCTCCATCCACTTCATGGCCGCCTGAATCTGTTCGTCGCTCATGTACTTGGATAGGGTCGGGAATTGGCTCTCCAGCGTGTTGGAGCGCTCCAGCACCGACTTGATGGACTCGTACGCGTCCGCGATTTTTTGCACGGTGGCCTTGCCCACGCCCTGGAGAGAGTTGAGTTGCGACCAGCGTTTGTGCCGAATCACGTCGAACAATTTCTTGATGGGTTTGAAATGCGACGTCAGGGCCGCGCGCACTTTCCACGGCACGCTCTGCAAGTGCAACGCGAACTGAAGCCGGTGCACGATACGCTGATGCGGTTTGCCTTTGAACCGGGTGCGCAACGTGCCGTCGTGCGTGCGCTTCTGCTGTAGGTTGCCGGTGTACACTTGTCCCGCGACGATTTGGTGGCACGGGCAGCCAAAGAAACCCGCGCACGTGCCCTGGGTGTCCGCGTTACGAAATTTGACCAGTGCCCATTCGTCTCCACGGGTCTGAATCACTTTGGTCACCTCGAGGCGCACCATGGCGGAATACACGATACATACACACTATACGCGATTCCAACTATGCGTAAATTTTGTGGGTTTTCATTTAATCGACGACGAAAAAAATAATCGCGGGCCTGCCTCAGTTTAATTTAAATTAAATTAAAACAGCCATCGACGACGAAAAAAATAATCGCGGGCCTGCCTCAGTTTAATTTAAATTAAATTAAAACAACCATCGACGACGAAAAAAATAATCGCGGGCCTGCCTCAGTTTAATTTAAATTAAATTAAAACAACCATCGACGACGAAAAAAATAATCTTTCTATGTGGTATCAAAACGTTACCTATTCCGTTGATATCTGTGCATGATGATATAGTAACATATTTGGAGATTAGGGTTGCGAGAAAGAGAAGCTGGACGAATAGGATATCGTTACGTGTGTTCACGAACCCTAATTTTGGTGCGAAAGATAACGTTGCCTGACTTCATTGATATAGTTGCAAGAGGAAATAGTTACCCTAAATGAGATTAGGGTTTTGGTGCACAGTGTGGCGGTGTTTTGCGAGTGGCGCCGTGTGATATTTGTTCGAATGTTCGAGGGTGCATTCAATGAGGAAAATGTTGCTTTGGTCTATGAAAACGTAACATGTGCGTTTGTTCTCTCGATTATGCGTGAAATTCAACGCGATGGACCGTCAGAATCCAATACTTTTTTTGTACTTAAACGGATAGTTTTGAAGCAATGTTTCCTGAGAATCGTTACCATCACTTCGCACACTATACATCTCATACCAACACGGTCCGTGTATTTCGACCCCAAACCACAACAATGATATAGTATACACATTGGTAATCGGGGACCAAGCGCAACACATACCTCAACAGAAACACAACCGGATTACGCATCTATATTCACATGACGGGTAACTATTTCACATGTCACATCAGAAACACGACATTCGAAATCGACATTTCAACAACTACGACGCGACACGAACGAGCATCTACATACCCACACATATCGTTACACAAAAATATAGTTACAACCACACATAAGCAACGATATCACAAACCACACGAACATACACAAACATAGCTGCGAAATACCCTTGCAACGATACTCGAAACACTCTCTGTAACGGATACACCGACCGGATATAGTTGTCACATAATATAGTTGCAACCCCTAAGAGTGAACGATATCCATCAATATTATGGCCCTACCGACGTCATATCTATTAACTTTTGATGATGTCCGCGAGCAACGATTCGCTGAGACCCCCAGTGATCATTTCGAGCTGTGCGACACGCGCTTCCACATCTCTCCTGCTCCGAAACGTAAATGTGAGATAAATAAATTTAAATATGACATGACTTTCAAATAAATGTTCTGATTAAACATTAAACTTTAAATGGGGCATGGCATGATGATGTGAGCTCAATGTGTTTTCGTATATGGGACATATATAGCCTAGGCTCTCGGGTTACAATTGGAAAAATGGAGTGAGAGCCAACAGAATGTGGAGTGTGAGCCAACACGTTCTTGCTTGGAATATAGCCTTGGCTCAACGCGCTTCGGTTTCACCGCGGCGCATCGACTGAACCAGTACTCCAGAAAGAAATCTCAGCGCGCGCACTGCGCCCGACCAGAACCTCGCGTTTCCTTTGTCGCATTCATGGAGCCGAGCGGCCCACCGCTTGCGCACGGGCCGACGGCGGCGGGCACTGTTCATGGCCCGTCATGTGCCCGAACGGCGAAGCGGGCGCGAGTAGGCGATGACGGCGGCGCGTCTCAGCTGCCATCGCCCGCCGACATTGTCGAAGTTCTATGCGCCGACGACAAGGTGCTCTTCGTGAACTTGACCGCACTCCGAGAGACTGCGGATGTTCCGGGTGTCCTCAAGCGTTTCTTAGGCATCGACGACGGTGGCTTTGCGCCGCCGTGTCGGGACAAGGAAGAACGACTCGACTTCGCCCGCCGGCTGGGGGTCACCCTGGGCGGCCTTGCTGCTTGCGTGGGATTCATCCTTGACCCTCACGAGCAGGGACATGACCTTACTCGGCTCGTGTCGGTGTGGAACCTGCTCGGGGGCCCGCCGGCGTCCTTCCGGCACGTGCGCCACTGCGTCGAAGAGCAGGAGCGTGCGGCGGCTGCCCGTGAGGCCCAGCAAGAACACCAGCGGCAGCTCAACCCGATGACGCCGGAGCAGGACACACTCCGCACCTACACGTGGACGGTATCATGCCACAAATCGGCCGCGGACGGGTGGAGTGCCACAGTACTCGTGCATAAAAGTGCGCGTGGTGATTGTCATCTTTACTGGCGGAAAAGGGCAAACTCGGCTGTCGGCGCGTCCTCCAGTACGTAAGGCGCAGTCGAAGCACTCGCCGTGAAAATTAAATGGGGCATGGCATGATGATGTGAGCTCGTCGCCGAAAAATGTGCCACAGGATGGACGAGTTTTATTTTATTAAAATTAAAATGATGTGCCATGCCTTTGCTCGTCGCCGAAAAATGTGCCACAGGATGGACGAGTTTTATTTAATTAAAATTAAAATGATGTGCCATCGCGAGACGAAACATCGACAGAACACATTTTTATTTTATTAAAATTAAATATTCATAGGTACATGCGTATGCTCTTCCCCTCCGCATTCTTACACTGCTCCAATCGCTGCTTCACGGCGTCTCCAATTTGGTTGTCCACAAGGAAGAGTTCGGCCAGCTTGGACTGGGGCAGGGCTTCTGCAATCTTGCTCGCACCCACATCTCCAATTTGGTTGCCCCGAAGGTAGAGTAAGATCAGCTCAGACTGGGGCAGGGCTTCCGCAATCTTGCTCGCGCCCACATCTCCAATTTCGTTGTCGTGAACGTAGATTGAGGTCAGCTTGGACTGTGGCAGGGCGTCCGCAATCGCAATCGCGCCCACATCTCCAATTTGGTGCCTCCCAAGCTCGAGTGAGGTCTCGCCATTCGCCATCTTTGCCAGTGCTTCCTCGATGAATTTGGCCTTTTGGGCAGACATCGGCGGCAGTTCCACGGTTTTACTTTCGCCGGCATCCGCCACATGCCCATGCTCAGACCTCGCATTTAAGAGCTTCACGACCTCGGTATGGCCTTGTATCTCTGCCACGGAGAGGGGGGTGTACTGCTTCAACTTTTTGTCCGTGTCGATGCCCTCTGCTTGGAGCAAGAGCTTCACGACCTCGGTGTGGCCCTTCTGGGACGCGATGAACAATGGGGTGGCTCCATCATTCTTGGCTTGATTGACTTTGATGCCTAATGCTTGGAGCAAGAGCCGCACGACCTCGGTGTGGCCATTCTGGGACGCGAAATACAATGGGGTGAACCCCTTCTTGCTGGCTCGATTGACGTCTATGCCCCTAGCGTCCTGTGCTTGGAGCAAGAGTCGCACAACCTCGGCGTGGTTATTCTCGGACGCGACGATCAACGGGGTGGCTCCAGTATTCGTGGCTTTATTGACGTCGATGCCCTCTGCTAGGATAAGCAGTCGCACGACCTCGGTGTGGCCCTCCTGGGACGCCACGAACAACGGGGTGGCTCCAGTATTCTTGGCTTGATTGACGTCGACGCGCCCTAGTTGGAGCAAGAGCTTGACGATGTCGGTGTGGCCGTTCTTGGACGCGAAGAACAATGTGGGCAAGTCGGCGCCCTCGATGGCCGAGTCGTTGCCGGTTTTACTTTCGCCGGCGGACGCCCCATGCCCATGCTCAGACCTCGCATTGTCGGCGGCCTCGATGGCCGCGGCGTTCCGGGCCAACCCGTCCCGCAGCGCCGCCTCCTCGGCCCGCAGCGCCGCCTCGAGGACGATATGCTTGGCACGGCGTTTGTGGCATCTGTAGGCACATGTCAAACGATGCACTGACCAGTGGTGTTGTTGACACACAGAGTCGCAGTAGTAGACGCCACACGGTGGCGGGCATTTCTTATTTTTGTGGTCGCGGCGCCCGCAAAAAGCACAGAGGCGCTTGCGCGTTTTGTTCTTCGTCTTCTGCATCGTGTTGGTCGTGGGTCGCGGGTCGCCGCAGTGCCGGAGTACTGGTTCACACGACCAACGCGATGTGAACCAGTACACGATGCACCGATCGGTGAAACCGAATCGGTGAAACCGAAGCGCGTTGAGTCAAGGCTATATGTACGTTTTTTGATATCCTTTATTGTGTCAGTTGGGGGGGTTGAACCCAATCACCACAATCGGTTTTAACTGAAGCTGTAACTCATCACCAATAGGGAGTTAGCATTGAGTTCGCACCAAAAGATGCAAAACAATAATTCCGCATTTTGCGTGTATGTGTGATGACAGCAAAGTACAGTAAGCGGGATTATACCTTGACGATGTATTGGAGGCTATGTACACATACATTTCTTGTGATGAGATTTGGAACAAAATCCAACAAATAAAAATAACGGGTACATCTTTCTTATTGAACGCGTTTTTTTGTACTGTCCCACTTTTTCCCTTTTTGTTGTCGAGTGTGTACATGAGAGATATTTTCTCCCCAAATGGATTATAGATATGTACCTTCGTAATATATATATTGGTAACATAACCACATATGGACAGCATACATAGTGCAGTAGTGTTCGTGCGGATTCACACGCAGTATTAATGCCCGTTTCTCTCAGAAGATGCACAGAGAAGTTCGGCCACCGGTACAGTAGCACTAGGTCATACACGAAAGGCCCTGGCCCGATGGAAAACGCTTTGCGCGCGGCCCGAAGGTTGGCGGCGTGCGCGGAAAGCCATTACTCGCGCACCCAGCAGTGGGCTGGCGCCGAAACCCCGCCCCGCGCGCCGCGGCGCGGCACTCTGGCCGCCAGTACTGATAACTCGTCTTATCGGCCCGCGCGGGCGGATAAGCACCCCTGGGAGGACGAGGCCACCGCCGAGTGGCTGGAGGACAAGTCGGTGCATACCCAGCGCGCCTACCGGCGGCACGTGGACCACCTGTGTGCCTTTCTGGAATTCCGCGGCGCGCGCTGGTACGCTGGCGTGCGGTACCTGGATTTGCTCAAGTGGCGCACGCACGTGCTCGCGAGCACCTCCAAGTCCACGCGCCAGCCTCGCGTCGCGGCCATCAAGTCGCTCTTCAAATCGCTGGCACAGGGACAGCACATCAGCACCAATCCCGCTGCACATCTTCGCATGCCGCCGCGCGTGTCCGCGACGGGCGCGACGCGCTATTTGACGTCCGCCCAAGTCGAGCGCGCGTTTGCGGCCGCGCGCGGGCCCGTCGAAGTGGGGTTGTTGGCCGCGTGCTACTACGGCATGCTGCGCAAAAACGAGGCGCGTCAACTTGGGACAAAAGATTGTACTTGGGTGACACAGCAGGATGGCACCACATTGCTCAAGTTGCATGTGTACGGTAAAGGCCGCGACGTGAAAGAACGCGACGTCGTGCTGGGCAAAGACGGCACGCGCCTACTCAAGCCGCTGGTCATGGCGACGACGGGCCATTTGTTCGTCGGGATGCGCGGTCCGTTGTCGTCCAGTGGGACGTACAAATGTATCAAGCGAGTGCTGGTCAGAGCTGGTTTGTCTGTGGCATCGCCACATTGGTTGCGACATGCAGGTGCATCGCATGCGTTTGCCAACGGTGCCTCGCTGGCCGCGTTGCGCGATATGTTGGGCCACGCGGATCTCAAGGTGACGTCGAAATATGTGCACTCGAATCCGAACAGTAACAAGGCGGCTCTGGCGCTGGACAAAAATTAATTGCAATTAAAATTCTCGAGGGCACATTTTAATTTTCCGTCGATGCTTGTCGGTCGGTGTGGACATCATCATCATATCCATGCGCACATACAGGGCCCTGTACGGTATTGTTTATGTGTGTTGAGATATAGCCTCCCTCCGGGACCCCTGATCCGTTACATCCTTCAAGTACTGAACTTTCCCACCCGTACTGTATCTACGGGTACTACTCTTATTGTAGCTACGCGCGCTCTCTTTTGACATACAGTACCGTACTTCTACAGTTAGTTGGTCACATCCCGTCAAGACTATCAAGTGCATCGGTAGCATCAGGATGGACGAGTTTTATTTAATTAAAATTAAATGGGACATGACATGGCATCGTCATGGCCTTTGGAGCCAATGGGTTAGGCGGATTTATACCTACTGTAGACGATATATTTGGTCATATTTGAGGCTATGTCCTGAACAAACTCCTGATTTTATACTGATGGCCGAGCAAGCCCGTCTATTCGCCGAGTCTTTCCACCAAGAAGTTGTCAAAGGCACCGACGCGGCGTTTCGAGACTTCCTACGCAACCGGGTGGCAGTGGGGTTCAACCCGGTCATGACGGCGTCGAAGGAAGAGGGGGGGAGAGGGTTTGACCACGCAGCGGTCATGCGGTGGGCGCAGGCCGCCAGCAGACAAGTCGCTGAGCAGTTGAGAACTGGCAGCAAACAGTTCAAGGTTGGACACCTGGGCAGCATCTGGTACGACAGCAACCTCGTGGGCGACGGGAAGACCAAATTCACGCGGGTCTGCTTGGCGCCGTTTCGACGCGAGCAGGACGGAAAGTTTGAGATGTTGCTCGACGCGACGTTTGACGAGGAGTGGTAGTCGGGACAGAATCACCCCAAAAAAATTTCTGGAAAAATGTTGCGGAATACAAATATCTTGCACTGACATACACGTCTCACGCATACATAAACATGTCCGCCCAAGCCAGCGTCCCCGCAAATGTCACGACGCCCAATGATACACTGGTTCCCTTTGTCGCCAAAATGATGGAAAAGGTGGGCTCCGGCGATTACGTCTGGTTTTGCGAGCAAGCGTTCACCGAGGCCGGCGATTTGGCACAAATTGTAGCCGATTTGACCACACAGAAAACTGACCCGAACCTCGAATGGTTCTGTCTGTATGCGCAAGACCTATTCCATTCTGCCGTGCGTCTGGCGGATGTGCTCAAGGTGCGCAAGGCGGTGAACGACTGCCTGGTCGCTGCCAAACAATCTATTGACGCGGCACGCGCTGTTCTAGACCCAGATGACGACTCAGATTCTGACTCATGCGAAGACTCAGACGATGCGACTTCAAATATGACCCCCGCGGAACAACACACCCTCGACGCGGGCAGCGATGCCGATTCGTATGAAATGAGCGACGACGCCGGGAAGCGTAAGGCGCCGCCGAATGCGGACACGCCCAGCACCGCCAAAAAAGTGAAATTGGAGAATCCCAAATAAGTTTTATACAATTGCACAAAAATACGAAAGATAAATAAATGATGGATACGAATCAGACTGAATCCTTTTTATGCTTTCACGTATATTTTGTGATGCTTTTTATGCTTCTTCCAATGCTCACGCTGGCACTGTTCGCTGCAATATCGCACGGCCATGCACGGGCACCAATTGTCCGTCCCCGGCTTGCGCGGATTCCCAATGATGTCCACGCCGGGCGTACCGTTCTTTATAATACCCAAAATGTATTTCGAATCGCAATTCGCACAACCCACTGGAATCCTGTTCTTTTTGCATGCTCTCGTAGCCCGTAGCCAAGTCGGCATGGTGTGTGCATGGCGCATGTCTCTCGGCAGCACATCGGGCGTCATATACAGTTCGCGCGTGAACAGACACAACGACTGGACGAGCATGTCGTCCGTGATGTGTGGCTGGCCCACACAACGCGTCACTAGGTCGATGGCTTGGTCTACGAGTGATTCTTCCCCTGTTTGCCTCCATTCATCCACTTTCAGGCCGGCAAGCCTGTGCATGGCACCCGGAAAGTGTTGCGCGGCAGACTTGTCCAGCCATTGGCGCGCTTCTCGGTGGGCCTGTGGCGTGCCGACGTTTTGCATGAGGTGCTTGGCCAGCGCAAACTGGTTAAAGGCGATGCCTTTCGCCGCTTTCTTTCGCAACATGGCAGTCAGTTGCCCAGGTGCGAAAGATACCGGAATATGGCTTCGACAATATGGACATCGGTGTGGGTCTTCTTGCGTCATTGTACCGTCCGGGTGCAAGACAAGCTTGGTCTTTGTCCCGAACGACATTCGGAATTGCAGAGCACACTGGCGGTCGGGATTGCCTTCCTCCCAGCAGATGAAACCGTTGCAGCACGGGAAGACCATGCCTTTGTCCGAGTGAGTTTGACAAATGCCACAAAATAATGTTTCGAGTGGTGTCCTAAACCTGTCCGTGCTTGGCTGAGCAAGGGCTTCACGCTGTCCTGCCAGATGGTCAGTGACGCGCTGGAAGGAGAGATAGCACGTGTCGCAGCACTTTCCTTCCCTGACCGGGGCGGCGTCGTGCCCGCTGCCTTTGATTTCGGCGCCGCACACGACGCACGGGGGCGACAGCGCGTGTGCGTCTTCCTGACCGGACATGTGGAAAGAAATGGAAACCTCAGTTTTTTCAATACGAATCGATTGAAACCGCGCCGAAAGAACGTAGACACATTGATGAGCGCATTTTACATATTGGGCTCAATTCATGTTAATTAAAGCTGTAACCCACTTCACTGTGCGGAATTACTATTGGGTTTGTGACAAAAGAAACCAAATATCCGCTTGGGAGACGAATCCGGTGACACCGACAGTAGTGCTACAGTAGCTACTCTGTACAGTAGCTACTGTAGCACTACTGAATACAGTTACTCAGGTGTCCGATATCAGATTTCAGCACGACCTTCGTTTTTGACTATGTCGGGCGTTGATGTCGTTCCGGAGCCCCGGCTTGGCCTGGAGGCGGGCCATCCTCCTTTTCCCGACGGCGAGCAAGCGTTTCATTACAAGCAAGGCAATGTGACCTTCGACTGGACCGTGCGCGGAATCAACGGTCTCTTAGACTGCAGCGACCTTGTGGCAAAAGAGACACAGTTTAATATGCAGGTTTCGGCCGAGCATCTGCAGAAATGTGCCTGCATCTATGTCAAAGATGCTATACGCAATGCGGGGGGAGAGTGTCCCGCCGGCCGCGCCAGACTTGCCACGTGTCTCCAAACTTACAAAGATGTGATAGATGCGTCGGACGAGGATTCCGATTCTGGTTCCGATTCTGGTTCCGATTCTGGTTCCGATTCTGGTTCCGATACTGATTCCGATTCCGAAGACAAATCGAAGAACGATAGCAAATCGAAGAAAGATAGCAAATCGAAGAAGCATAAGCGCAAAGCAGCCGATGGCGTTCAAAATGACCAGAAGAAGAAGCGCGCAAAGCACGGCGATGCAAGTTCCTCCTCGTCGAGCAGCTCCGCCGCTGTTTTTCAGTCCAAAAACTGGCTGACCACGATGGCAGAAGAAGTATGCGACAGTATTTGGAAAAAAGGCCCTGGCTCAGGTGACGATATGGACAAAGTTGTGTCCGATGCTGTCATGGTTCACAAAGCAGCCGTGGAAGCGGCGTTGGCCAAGGTAGTTGCCAAAGTCGGAGTTATCCTCCATAAAGCGGCCGTCGATGCGCCCCGTATGCTGCCCGACGCCGCCGCCACCGCTATCATGGCCGACATTTCAAGCGAAAACATGACGGGCCCCATCATCATTCAGATGTTTGAAAAACTTTCAGAGATGGTGAAAACTCGTATACAGGAACGCTTATCCCGGTGGGCCGGATTCGTCACCACCCAGTCAAGCCAGTAGCAGGCACGCGGGTCTTCATTTGCGCAAGTCTTCAACTCCGTACGTCGTCGCCATATTACGTTTTTCCCAACATCTCGCAACATATATGAGCCTCATACGTATTATAAATAAATATTTCGGTATGACACACACATACATGTCGATGTCATGTATTTGATGATATATAACAAATAAATTATATAAAATGTGTTATTATACGTTGTACATGATGTATTTAGGCCACCGGGTGTTTGCTCGTGTGAGCGCACGCAATACAATTGCACGCCCAGTACGACTTCGTACAGTTCGAGCACTTCTTTGTGGCCATTTTCATATGCGACACACCACAAATGACTCGGTTCCAAGTACCTTTCGACTGTACCGACAAGGTACCCAACGATTGTTCCCGATGCATTTACAACGATTCTTGTCAGTTGCCGCCCTACCCAGTACTGGTTCTCTGCAGGCATCGCCATTTTCAGCACGGCGTCACTCGCGTCGGGGTGGATGCGAGAAATGAGTATTGGGGGCGCTGCGTCCTCCTGCGCCGCCGCCGACGCGTGCTGGCTTCGCGAACGCACATGTTGTGCCTGTGATTCGTATCGCCTCAACCCATTTTGCCTTGCTATCCAATCGAACACAAGCTGGAGCACATAGGGGTCGCCCGCGCTGGCGACACACAAGTGGCATGCTTTCGACTGTATTACGTTGAAAAACTCCGTGCGTGCGGGCCCCCTGTATACGTTCAACCCTGGCAACAATTTGAGTTGTTCCAGCCAATCGCTCGCTCCTTTTTGAACATGCGAAATCCTGGTACTACTTGGAATAGCACATTTGGTCTCACTCCTCAACCATTTGATGCGCCGGTTCCAGTTGGTTGCAAACGGGTCTACTACCGTCACATCATTGATACGCATGTGTGTCTGTAGGCCTTTGATAAACGCCGGGAATCCGTTTCCGTTGCGCTGCGTCATGCCCACGCCTACGAATACTAAGTGAATATCCATGTCTTCTTGAAATCGTCTGTCGACGAAGTCCCATGCTGCCTCGGTGTGCCTGTGTGTATTGTTTCGCTGCGGAATGTCGTTCCCCACGAGCGTGCCGTGGAAAGAGAACTGATGCGGGAAATCCCACGTGATGTTTAGCGTCACCACGGCAAAACGCACGGGCATTCCGTTCACACTCGCATTCCGCTCCAGCGCCCCTGCAAGGTCAGCGACAAGTGCATCGTTTCCAAAGTGGTGCATTTGTTTGGCCCTGTCTCGGATTCTACACAATTGTTTTTTGAAGAAACCCTGCGTGCCGGCACCGAGTACGAGGAGCACGTTTGCGTGGGGGAGTACGAACAAACCACGCGATTCGTCAGGCAGTTGACCGAGCTTCACGAGAGACGCCGCGTCCGCAAAACGCGGCGCGGAGAAGAGGGCACGAGGTTGGCTCATGCTCCAACAAAAAGAATTCGCAGAATGGAATCCAAATCGAAATGTCTGATTCGTGGAAATCTCTGGGTCGGAAGCGCTGTACTACGTTCACTGCTGATGGCCTTCCGCGAAGAGGCGCTTGTACGGACGCTGCGCTTCATTCGTCTTGGGCGGCATCGCGTTGGTCGTGCGTCGGCGTCGGCGTGGAGTCGCCGCGCCTCGCGCGGGTCGCAGTTAGCGCGGAGGATGAGTTTTGGGAAACCGAAGCCGCCGCGGTTCATGTAATTTGGCTTGGGGCCTGAGGTCAGTCCGCGCCGGTCAGTCCGGTTCATGTAATTTGGCTTGGGCCCTGACAACTGCCGCGCGAAAGGTCATCCGCGCCTGGCTCGTCGGTTACATCTTTCAGGCATCTTTTGATTTTTTTTTCGTACCACAAAACGTATAAAACGCGTTGATACTTTCACCCAAAATGGACTTTATATATTTACCTTACATTGGTACCCCAGGATAAATGTAATCATGCAAGGACGCTATTGGCAGTGTTTTCTTACACCATTCATACCGTACCATGCAGAGAGTATAACCAAGCTATACCTATGAACTAAAATAATTATGAAGAAAATGAAAAGCGTTAAACATTCTCAATAAATAAGCGGACGCTCATCAAGGTTTAATTCTACCAGATTATTGGTGTGGAGAACCTTGTCGGCTTGAACACGCGTGGATTTTGAGCAAAAACTCCTAGTTCAGAGCCAGGCTATATCTCAGGAGGTCTTTGGAATATCCTTTTGCTGTGAGACGTTACTGTGGATTCTGGGCGGGGAACTACGGACACTTGCTATCTCCGATGTCCGATAACAAGAAGCGCAAGCGCGAGGACAACGCGGTCGCCGACGCAGCTGCAGACGCGGGCGCGGACGCCACAGACACCAAGAAGCAGAAGAGCGCCACCGCGCTCGCCGACGCAGCTGCAGGCGCGGGCGCGGACGCCACAGACACCGAGAAGCAGAATATCGCCGCCGCGCTCGCCGCCGCAGCTGCAGCGTGGAACAACGATGAACGTGACGGGGATGTCGAGGCGTACGCGCGCGCCTCAACTGATTGTCAGTTTTTGCTGGGCAACATGCTGGAGAAATTCAAGAACGTGCGCTGGGACCGGCGGTATATTCGCGGACAAATGCGCCGCAGGAATTTTCGCCGGTACGAGAACGACGTGCTGCTCGAAAAATCCCTCGAGACTCTTCGCGACTTTTTCCACGATTGTATACACGACGTTGCGAATGCACAGCATGCACTGGATGTGATGACGACGGCCGCGCCTCCCCCCATCGTCTTCGAAAAATCCGACAGATGTTCGGCTGGGTTCCGGCGCGAGAACGAAGAACTCGTCGAGAAAGAGATACGCCGCCTGTTAGCTGCGAAGGCACGTATCGCGAAGTGGGAGGCGGCAAACATAGGGGAAAAATGATTTTTTTTCAACATATTGACAATATCATAATACCGTAATAATAATAATACATAATACATATAATATAATATATATATTATTTGAAGGTCAGCGGTATTATATTATACACACAATGTTGAAGCTGTATTCAATCCGTTCAGGTTCTCCGCCGCTTGGAGGCTGGCGCCGCTGCGTCACCGTTGCGCGTTCGTGAGGCACTAGAAGAAGAAGAGCTTGATGCACTGGAGCTCGACGAACTACTTGAGGAACTTGATGCCTGTTGCTGTTCAGCTTTCTGAATTTTGCGAAGCGATTTTAGGAACTCGTTCACACTTATTTCGTGATGGAGTTCGTGGTTGTTTCGTATATACTCATGTAGGCCTCGCGCGTAATGACCGAAGCATAGTTTGAGCGGCAACGTCCGTTGAGCCTCTGGCAGCAGGTTATACATCTGTTGCAAATTACGGCCGAGGCCATAATGGTCAAAGGTGTCCACTTCTTTATCCCAAATCCTCAATGCGTTTTCGTGGATCTCATGTAGTTGTTCATATGAAACTTGATGGTCACACATGGCGTGCACGAGAACTTGCTTATCGGTCGGCGAGATATCAACGCAGGTTGCATGCTCGCCCTTGAGGAGAATCGTCAGATGTGCGTCTAAATGAGACATACTAAGCGATGTTTGCATCCTCTCATCTTTTTTTCCTTCAACCCACAATCCTGCATACACAGTGTCTTTGCCTCTTGTCAACACCCCATGTCCATGGCGTTTGTCGCGCTTCCATGCGCCGTAATAGACGGTTCCGTCCGCATATTTCATGGAGCCTTGGCCCGAACGTTTGCCGCCTTTGAAGGCGCCGGTGTACTTCGCTAAATGTGCGCTAGGAAACTCTGTGTGGTAGGTCATGGTTCCTTGGCGAATACTGCCATTCTTAAAAAACCCAGTGAAAACCTTTCCACTAGCAAACTTGATATACCCATTCCCATGGCGTCTGCCGCGCATAAACTGCCCACGATATACGTCACCCTTTGCACTGTGCTCTTCACCCTGTCCGTGTTTCATATTCCAAAGCCAATAGCCGTCGTAAGACTTTCCGCATGGGTATGTCTTTTTGCCACGGTGCGCGGCATCATCTTTATACTGACCCTCAAACACAGAACCAGTATGTTTTGTAAATCTGCCTTGACCATGCTTCAAATCGTATCGAAAGCCGCCTGCGTAAACGTCACCGTTCCGAAACGTCATGGTGCCTTGACCATGCATCATGTCGTGCCACCACTGTCCGTCGTACGTTGCCACCGGGCCGGTCGCCCAAGTGCACACGCCGGTTCCGTGCCGTTCGTTTTGGGCATTGCGTTCACCTTCGTACTCAAATTCGCCCTGATCTACTGGTGAGTGCATCACCGTGCCATGCTCATCAGATTCCACGCCAGCGTCCGGGTCGACATGGTCGCTCTCACTTCCGGACGCGGTATCGCTCGCACCCGCCGGCGGGTTCGCTTGGGCCGCCTGAGCGCTCATCCTCGAGTCCTGCGAACTTTGAAAGCGCGCAACAGCAAGGCAGCGCGACAGAATCAGTTATTCTCAACGCGAGGCCAGATTTGGTGTGTGGTGAATCATCTGTGGTTACTTTTACAAGTCTAATTCTCATGCAGTAGTGCTACAGTATATACAGTACTGATGTAAGTTATAGCCTTGGTCTACGAGGTTCAGCAAACGTCTTAGAGGGAGGAGACACTCTCGAAGCCGAGTCTTTTTCTCATCTTCGCGTTGTCGTCGCAAGCTCCTCCAGACTCGATGAAAAAAAAGAAGAAATTGTATGATTGACAACTTTGCTAAAATCTTCTTATCCTGTAATGCACTCTCGAAGGTTTCTCTCGTCCTGAACACACGATTTACGTGCAGCCCCAGCGGACCCCTAATTACGCATTTAGGTCTATATATCCCACTTTAAGATAGTTCACCGTTAGGTGGGATATAGCTTTGCGAAAACAAGCCTGTTGCACCGGATGAAACCAAACCCCGCCAAATCCAAATTTGGCGTCTTGGTAAGCCCCCATTTCTTAAGCTATACCTCATACAATCCGCAAAATATGCCTGAAAGATGAGATATAGACCTAAATGCGTAATTAGGGGTCCGCTGGGGCTGCACGTAAATCGTGTGTTCAGGTTGGGAGTGCTGTAATGCCGATTGATCTTTCTCTCATCGCTGAGTACCCCTATGGATACATTTTAGCATCAGTTATAGCCTTTATTCCCAAAAATGTGATGTAAGTTATAGCCTTTGTTCCCAAATTTCAGCTCACTCTCGAAGCCGAGTCTTTGGGAATGGAGTGTCAGCACGTGAGCGTGTCGCACGTGAGTTATAGCCTTGATAGTCAGCGCGACCTAGGGGCCCCCTGTAAAATGCCGCACAATTGTGCACTACTGGCTAGCCAGTAGATTTAATTATTCAAGTGGCTGCAGCACATCCAACGCGGCGTCAGGAAAACTACTTGTCTACTCACGCTTCCACAAGCGAGAACTAACCAGCAGTTTTTGCATCGCCGACGCCGCGGTGCGCAAAGTTTTCTTGCCATGCCGGGCCGTACCCGGAGCGGGCGACGGCGCAATTGCTGTTAAAACTTTGACTCGAACTACTGTACACTTGATCTGAAAAAAACTGAAACAGTCGTTGAAGCCATGGCATCCGCCGGTTCATCTGCGCATGCTAGCGCCGCCGCGCGTAATAACACGCGTGGAAATGGAGAGGCGAAGGCACAGAAGCGTGGTGGCGCGTCGCGTGTCGCGCCGGCCTTCTTCTACAATGGTATACGCCCCGGACAGGAACCTGCCAGCATGATTTTGTGGTGGCGAGGAGTCTTCAGTTGTCTGGAACAAAAACAGGTCGAGGAGCTGCGATTCGAGTGTGTTTTATTTGCGCGGGCGGCCAAGCCGCGCTTTCCCCTGTGGGTTCTCGTACGCGCGGGCGCTCCGCGGCAACAGCACGTGTACCCGACTCTGATGGCGGCTTTGGAAGCGTTTGTCAGGTACAGACAGAAAAACGCCACGGGTTTCGTAGATACCAAACCAGAAAAAGCCCAGGTTTATGACCACACACGGGCTTTCCATATTGTGGTAGACGAAAGCGTGGACAACAAAGTTCCAGTGAAATGCCGTCCACACGAAGTGCGGTGGGAGCCCCTGGTCGCTGTGCCCGGACGACATTTGCCCGCCGCCGGACAGCTTGTATACGCAAATCTGTGTAGCAATTGCTTTCGGGGATTGGATGGCATCAAAGATGCTGACATGAATTATCGCTTCGATGGTGATATTATATGTGCTTCCACTCGGGCTACATACTCTGCCGACGGAACATACACCGTCGATACGACCTGTGTCGCCGACAACGCATTCAAGTTCTGTTCGCACCTGACTGCGGCGAATTTAGAGCGGTACACCGCAGACAGAATTGGCGGCCACATGTTCGAAAATTGTCGTCAGCTCGAATCTGTGCGAATGAGTGCAAACATTCTACGAATTGGGCACCAGGCTTTCTGGTATTGTGATGCCTTGAAGCATATTCGCCTGGACGCCGTCGCCGTCATCGAAAAAGGCGCGTTTGTAAATACGCAATGTTTACAGCACGTCACGTTCGGCCCACCGCTGGCGCGCATCGACCCGGGTGCGTTTACCGAATCAGGTCTTCTAACTCTGTACCTGCCACATAACCACATAGTCGGTATATTGGAAGTGCACGAAGAGGCGTTTTCGTATTGTGAATCCTTGCACAGCGTGTTTGTGCCGACCGACACGATGCTGGGCCCGAGTGTTTTCCGCGGCGCAGGTGTGCGAAATGTTCGCTTCGGACACAATGTCATTGTCGGCGACAGATGCTTTATTCGGACACATGTCACACATGTTGCATTCACGATAGCTGTCATCGGATGCCATGCGTTTGCGAAAACGCCTCTGCAATCGCTCGCCATCTGGGAATCGGCCGACATTGGCGCGCACGCGTTTGCGGAACTCGCCCAGTTGGAGACCGTGACCCTGGGACAGACGAAAAACATCGGCGACGGCGCTTTCTACCACACGGGTATTACAAGGCTGACTATCGTTGGTCAAGGTGGTATATGGGGCAAATCATGTTTTGAGAATTGCGAATACCTGATATATATAAAATTGCCGATGTCTGCCGTTATTCCGGAGCGCATGTTCGCGGGATGTGTCAATTTAAAGTCCGTCGACAGTATCGATGAGCATGGGATTCCGTACGATTCCAGCGCAAACCTGTGCGACATCGTCGTGGCCGATTACGCTTTCGCAAATTGTGGAGATCTATCTCGCTTGAACGTTCCAAACATATATTATGAGAATTCTGACATTGCAATATCGGCATTTATGGGGACTGATTTCATGTCGCGCATTACATTTACAATGTGATGTTTGAAGTTTTCCCAGTAGCCAATCTTTGCGCGAATTTTTTTTGGGTCGACATGCCAATCTTTCCGCGCAATGTGTGCAGCCCATCTTTCCGCGCAATATTTGTGGGTCTCGGTCAGACGTTTTAAGAAATGTAGCACATATTTCGATATAACTTTGGATGTCATATTTTGAGTTGTGAAAGATGACGAAACGACCATTGGATGCAGATATAGATGTGCAGAGCAAGAAAGTGTGTCTGCATCCCGAGTTGGAGGCGATGAAAGCGACGTTGGAAAGTTTGTTGAAGACGGCCGACGAACATCACGAGGAAGCGCGTATCGGCGCGATTGACCACGCTTCGGAATTGGAAGAGAAATGGACTGAATGTACTGTCTGCAGGGACAACATGACGAAAGAATTTGAGAAAGTATCCAACGAACTTGAAGCAGCTTGCACATATGTGGAGACGTTTGAGAGCAGCGATACGGTGTGCATGTTGAAGAAGGCGAGCGAGAGCAAGGTGGTACACACGCTGGTGGAAGACCACGCTAAGATTCTGGACACGCTTGTGAAATTACGAAGCTTGAAATCTCGTCTGCAGGATTCCAAATGTACTTTGGAAGGCGAATTGCAACAGCAAACAGAAAAGTGTGAACAACTCAAGACCGAATTGGCGACCGCGGAAGCGCGTGTGGAATCCATCACGAAGTTGCGATGAAAACGACGCGACTGCTACACCGGAATCGCATCGCACTCAGCGTATTTCTCGGATTTGCCTTCCAGGGTCGCCTCAACATCTCGGCGACAATCGATATCACCTATTTGCGATGATTCTAATATGTCACCATATATGTCATCTTGCGAAGCATACCATCGCGCCAATGCGCGGTTGCGCTTTGCGCTGTACCAAGCGAAAAAGGATTGCCACACGACGCACACGAGGGTGGATACGCCCAAGAGGATGACGCCCAATGCGCCCCATTGATCCATGCGGAATACTCGTCATTCGTCGCGCAATATATACTCGCAATAAAACTAAAGTTTTCATTTATACTTAACACCGAAGGTTTACATAAAAACATACATGTTGTGACATGTGATATGTATGTGAGACGAGAAATGATTTGTGACGAGAAATCATTTGCGACGAGAAATCATTTGCGACGAGAAATTATGTATGAAAGGGATAGAAATGGATGCGTGGTTTTTGGTGTGCCTTCGACGCTGTCTGCAAAGCAGAGGCCGGTGGGTGGGTATTCGGTGTAACACATACAGAGGAACGGGAGAAAGTTATCTACGTATGGAGGGTGAAAAAAGTTTACATAAGGCAACAGCGAATAACAGTACGTATGTATCTACTGCAAGACTTGTGGGTAGACATATTATATATCATTCGAAGAACAGAAGGGCAAAAAAATGAAGCACGGGAAAGACATTCGTCAGTGGCCTGAACGCGTGTCGTATGGGCGCGATGTATGGTGGGTGGATAGGGCTGCGTGCGCAGACTCCGTTTAGTTGTCGACGCTATACGACATAGCAGTCACAACGATTTTCCTGCAGACGAGGTTCTTAAACTCGTTGGCGAAGTGTTGTTGCTGCACGGTAAAGCTCGGAGACGTGAGAACCGCGTGGCGAATCAGCACGAGCATGGCTGACTCGTGCTGCGCGCCACCGCCCCCGAAGCTGGCCAGGCGGCCCTCGACGTAGGTCTGGAACTTGGCGGCGCCAAAGTTTTTCATAGTGGCTATCGTCACATTCGCATTCGACAACAACACGTTGAAGCTGCTTAGGAACTCGATGCCCCAGGACTCCAAGGTCTGGTCGTCGACAGCGACCGAGACGTGAGTGGGGTCGTAGACTTCGGGCGTGGGCGGGCTTCCTGGGCTACCTGGGCTACCCGGCAGCATCGGTATCGAAGCCACCGAAGAGGGGGGAGTGTTTGCAGACATGAGGGAAAAATCAAAAAAAAAAGCCGCGACAAAGGGAAACGAGTGGTCTCAAAATAACAGAGTGGAAACAGGGGCGGACAGGAAAAAAAGCACTTCTATTTACCAGAAGGTTCATTACGGTAATTAAGTTTGTGATGAGAACAAATTTAAGAACATTCAAGAATTATTTTCTCACATTTACTGTACATTTTGTTCTCATCACAAACTTAGCGGGTTCAATCTAAATACTGTAGTGCTACTGTATACGCACCGAACCGTACCATGGTGAAACAGCGGTGATTGTACTGTAATAATAAATTTAAAAAAAAGTAGTCTGACTCAATATCTATTTATAGGATATATATCATGTCGAATTTAAATGTGTTGTGTTCTTCGACGTAACTAATTACCAGTTTTCTGTATTTAATCATAACCGGTAAGTTCTGGTTATAGTGTGGGTATTGTGAGTTAGGACTGGACTGACCGAATGATAAAGATTTATTATTATTTTAACAGTGTTTATCAATCAATGTAACGAGAGGTAACGAGAGTTTAAGTATGCCGCACACATTGTGTGTGCGGCATTTTTTGACGTTTTCGATGGGCGTCAGTCCAAAATCTCCAATCGAGGCGTTAAATGAGTCGACAGTCCCGCAATCGCCAATCGAGGCGTTTTGCTTTCCACAAGGTGACGCCGTCATAGTGAAAACATAGCACTTTTTTCCAGGTGAGTTTTTTATGCGTATTGGAAAAGGGGGGGCATTTCTTACATCAACCGCAAAATGGAACTTTCGTAACCGGTCTCTGTGTCGTTGGATGTATAGACTCGTATAAAAAAGCAGATGAGAATATGACGAGGATGACGTGAGGAAGCAGATGATAATATATATTTATTTATTATATGGAGAATGGCGTGAGGATGGCGTGAAGCACGGTGCTCGTATCCAAAACTCAGCACGAGCTCGACGGGAAAATTTAAATAATGTTTTCTTTCTGCAAGTTGATTTGACGTATTAACGAAGCCTTAATACCAAGTGCAATGTCGCTTCCTTCTGTATATTGTAATCTGATAGCGTTCTGCCGTCTTCAAGCTGCTTTCCAGCGAAGATTAGACGCTGTTGGTCGGGCGGAATGCCCTCTTTGTCTTGAATTTTAGTCTTGACTGTTTCAATCGTGTCAGAGGGTTCCACGTCCAAGGTGATGGTTTTTCCGGTGAGCGTTTTGACGAATATCTGCATCTTTTGGCAATGGGGATATGTCCTAAATAGTGTTGCCCGTCAAAATGCGGAGGTAAAGAAGCACTAATGTGTTTCGTGAAGTTGTTGCTACACAATCGTCAACTGTTTGACGCTATAAAAGTATGTGTACAGAGGTCATCGTATGTACCACAATTTCCTGCACACCGAACCAAAAAAAATGGTAAAGTGTCCCAATTGCTCGAAGAATCTGTTATTCGTGATTTTACCCTAACGTCATCTCATCATTTGTATGAACGTCGTCTTGTACTTCTGCGCACGCGCGCCTTTTTGGCTGGGCGTTGTTTTGTAACCCAGAACATTTCCGAAATATGAGTCGGATGCGTTCGCAGAACTGTTTGGCGCGCATCCAGCACGTCATCAGCTCCCTCCGTGGCCTTGAGTGCTTCGTACCCTGTTTGCAATAGTGATATGTCCATGGTTTTGCGACATGGGCGATTACTGTCCGCGAATATAAGTTTGCCATTCTTATGTCCGATGCAACATACGTTGTGCCCATACCGCCCCCTGACGAATGTTGCACCACTAAATGTCATATTTTGGATGTTTAGAACGAGTACCTTTTCACCGGCGTCGAGTTTCTCCACGACAGAGGCCGGTGAGTATTCGTTGGCTTGCTCGGTGGTAAAGTAGACACCCATGTCCGGGAACACTTGGCCAAATTCCTCCGTACTCTTTTCGAGACGCTCGCCAGACATTAAACACAGAGACAGAAAATCGCGACGGAACACGCGTCTTTCTTTTTCATTGAATTTCCGGCCTGCGACCGTTTCCGCGGCAATGCGCAAGCAATAATATCCACAATCGTTCTCGCCTTGTTGGTAACAGAAAGGTGGCCCACTCGCTGCTTTTTTCCTTCTTGGTTCCGAGGCTATAAATTGTCTCAACATAGAGTGTAATCTGTAATCTGTAAATACAACAAACTTATACTGCTTATTTTAAATCTCGGGGTATTTAAAGATAAGGTGGACATTTAGAAATGTTTTCGACGCACGCTGTTCGGGGCGCCGCCGCCGCGTCCTCCGAAACCGACTCTGCAAAGATAACGCGACTTTCTTCGGAATTGACGGCGGGTATGGCGGCCGTAGAATCTCAGTTGGGGGACATTCGCGCCCTTTACGCAATGATACAAAAGCATGCAGCTGAAACGCAGAGCGAAATCGCAGCGGCTGATGAATGGTGGACGGCATATTACTTGGCACGATTGGAAGAGGACGTGTCAAAATTGGCAACTTTGCGCGAGTCGTTGGAGGACGTGGATACCACACATCCCTATTGTCTGGGATGCAACGGCCAAGACGGGTTTCAGCTGAACCAGCAGGCACACACCTGTATTCGCTGCGACAGTAGCTCGGACGAGCGTAGTGGTTCGGACGGCGATTAAGTTTCGCGCTGGAGCACCCATGACCGAAATTCGCTTTCGCGATTCGACTGTATTTATAGAGCCATACATATAGCATCGATGTTCAAGCAGTTTCAACCTACCGAACCAAAACGTCCTTGCAAGTACGGATGCAAGGACGCGACCGGAGAGCCTGTCATGAATGGCAATGCAGCCAAAAAGTGCAAGAAATGCAAGCAGCGTTTGCTGGATGGTGACCGTTCATCCGCTGCTGCAGCCTCGTCGCGCTCGCCCATTCTGGTCGCAGAATCGCCCATTCTGGTCGCAGAAAACAGAGCATTGAAAGCAGAAGTCGAGTCTCTCAAACAAGCGAGTGCGGCTCTGCAACGGGTCGAACCCAGTCCCATGGATATTCCCGACGACATTTCGGACATTGCACCGCAAGAGGGTCAGCCGTCGAATGCTGATTTATTCTCTGATATGGATTTGTCGGGGATGATTCGTGGCGATTCGTGGAAACCCTGGGACGAGAAAGACGTCTGGGGTAAACTGGGCGAGTTGATTGAAAAATTGGGCGCATTGGACGGCGACAAGATACGGGCCACACTCGACGTGATGAACGAACTTATCGATTCAGGCAAAAGTGTCGAGGAACTCATGAACATGTCCGCGGAGTTGGTCGTGTAGATGAGCACCTACAAACAAAGAAACGCATAAATCTTAATTTTCCTCTGTATAACAAATCCGGCACACCGCTTGGTATGTAGACTTGACTGATATTGTCTGCGTTTCGCTTGAGACGCGTTTGGTGAAAGAGGCAGGGCGTCCGGGGTGTGCGCAGCGTTTACACAATGCTCGTTGAAAGTCGACTGTGTCGGCCACGGGAATGAGGTCGAGCATTTCGCCGAATGGATGTCGACGATAGTCTCCCGAGAGGCCGGCGACAATCACGTGTTTGTTGTGCTTTTCCACCATGAGCATGACGGCCGTCTTGAGATTCGTAAAGAACTGTGCCTCGTCGATGGCTATCGTGTCGTACGGTACCGTGTTGACCAGCAGCAAGTCGTCGGTCTTGACAGCCGCAAGGGTTTTACCGTCGTGCGTTTGTATGAAATCGCCTTGCACGCGCGTATCGTGCGCGTGGTTGATGACCAGACAGCGCATGCCGATGCTCTGCACCCGCTTGACGCGCCGAATCAGCTCCGTAGATTTGCCAGAGTACATAGAACCTAGTATAACTTCGAGTGACATGTGTAACAAAAAAAAATGACGTTTATAGTTAAATTATGGGTTTATTTCTAAGCGCGTTCGTCGTACGGGTCGACTTCGACATACATGTCAAGGTGGTCTCGTTCTTCGGTAGCCGTTTGGACCTGTTTAAGGTACGCAAGAGCCGGGTGCTGGGCCTCGTAGACCTCTGTCTGAGTGTTCTCCATCTCTTCGATTTGCTTTTCAACAACTTCGGTAGCAACCATACTGGTGTTCTTTTGAAGACGGGACATAATTCCAACATGTGGTAGGCGTTTATATAGTGTTGTTTTTTTAATCGAGTATATAACATTTCACAATGTGTACACATGTATCGCCAAATGAACGAGGAAATTGAGCGTGTTCCGTGGACGGTCAAAACATTGTTGTGTTTAAGCTTTGTCTCGACTCTATTGCTCATCGTAATGTTGTGTATGTTGTTCGCGTTCGTGGCAAACTTTAGAACTTTACTGGTGGATGCTTCGGCTACCCTCGGAGATATGAAACGAGTCTTGCCGGACGTTCAACATTCTATACATATCTTGAACAAATTGTGTAACCATAATCCGGATATGTGCTAAGCAAACGGCGATATCGCAATTGTTGTGGGCGTCACGTGTTCCCAAGCGAAAGGCGAACCTTGACAATTGACTACGTACAACTTGTGTCTGCACAGCGTTCTTGCTGCGTGGATGTCGAAAGGTTTTGTAGTTTCAGAACATATATACACGCCTACGTCTACCGGCGTGATGAGATAACGTGGGGTAATTACAGATGCATTTTCTCCTACTCTGAATTGCAATGTAAAATATTCTTCACACAGTGCGACTCTCGGCTCTTTGACCAGTGCGCGTTGTGTCAAGGTTCTGATACGTGTTGGATATCGAATCCAACGTCTACCGGTATCAATATCCAGTGGTGTTTTAGAGTCGGAAAAGCACTGTATAGTGGGGTATTTCAAGCTGTGTACAAAGGCCAAGACGTCGTCGGTGTCTACCATGGTCACGTTATTGGTCTTGAAATGATGGCCCACCTCGCACTGAAAAGAGGCGTCTTTCATTTGTTTGAATATTTGGCCTCGTCCGGACGAATATTGGTCTAATCGTCCCACACACATGTAAGAGACAGGATACGTGCCAATAAGTGTTAACCACGCGTCAATGCCCCATCTGTGTGCCCAAGGCACGGCTACATCTTGACCTTTGGCCAGTGTTTTTATTCCAGGTAGTCCCATCTCGGTTCTATAACGCTCGTCAAATGGAGGGTTGACCATGTAGATGTCTACCGAGACGAAGCATTTAAGCGCAAACGCTTCTTCCAGGGTGTTCACGACACTTTTTCTCCCTACTAATGCTTTAAGACAGGGAGTGCCGAGCCACAGTCGACAGTTTGCAGGCACCATCGCATTTCGTAAAGTGCGTGTCTGGTCTATTTCGAACTGTGTGGTCCACATGTTTTGGTAGAACTGAAGACCGTGTATATTTTCACCAGGCGATTCTAGGGCTGCTGTGCAATATCGCGTGTCTCTTTGCCATTGCATCCGGTCTGAGAACCCCTGTTTGTCGCTGTACGGGGGTTCTGACAATGCTCTGAGCATTTTCTGAATCGAATCCCATGCTTTTTGTTCGTTGTACATCAGAAACGGCAAACAAGCGGGTGAACCTCGCATACAAATAGATTCTGGATTACGTACCAAGCATTGGAACACATCGCGTATGTTCATGTTGCAGATACGCTTGTATGGGTACAGGATTGAAATGATCCACGTGGCCTGGTCCTGGTATGCATACTCAGCCCGTACAAGGTACTGCTCTTTGGTGTATTCTGGGGGTCCGAGTGTGCCGGCAGCAATTTTCTTGGCCGCTGCCGAGACCGGTGCGCGATTTTTGTTGCGCAGCATACGCATCCCTAAAATCGACACAATATCGCCATTTTTTTTCATATTCAGCTCGTAGGCGATGTTTGCGTGATGGCATGGTAGCCAACCAATAGCGCGCGTCTTGTTTTTCTTTTCATCTACCAACACAAATTCACCAAAGGGCAGAATGTGCAAGTGTATGTCCACAAGACGCACTACTCGCGATACGCACCACGGCATTCTTGATACATCGGACTCAGCAAAACAATAAAACACATATGTATAACATTTATTTGTGTACCCCATTGGCTATACTATTCAAGTGTAAACGTCCCAACATGGCGACTGTGGTGATGGTTCAAAGTCCAAGTGATTTTAATTTAAATTAAATTAAAACCGGGGACCACCGCTGCAACCCGTCAGACTTGTCAGACTTGTGATTTTTAATTTAATTTAAATTAAAACCGGGGACCGCTGGTTCAACCCGTCAGACTTGTGATTTTAATTTAATTTAAATTAAAACCGGTGACCGCTGCAACCCGTCAGACTTGTCAGACTTGTGATTTTTAATTTAATTTAAATTAAAACCGGGGACCGCTGGTTCAACCCGTCAGACTTGTGATTTTAATTTAATTTAAATTAAAACCGGTGACCGCTGCAACCCGTCGCCTTGTCAGACTTGTGATTTTTAATTTAAATTAAATTAAAAATATCTCTGAACTGATTATCAAGGAACTCAGAGAACCCTGTGATAAACCAAAAAACAACAACAGTGTTGGAGAATCAGTCCTCCGGCCCCCTCTCTCTCCGCCAATTCCTACGGTCACGTCTCATACCTTCGGTACGCGGTTCATATACCAAAAATCCCACTCCAGAACTACTCCTGTAGCATCCTCCGTGCTCTCTTTTGTCCGCTCTTCGACAAACAGAGTATTTAAACACACAAAATTGCAGAACACGACCATGGACAAGTACACAGTGTTCAAAACACCGTCGAGCAAGTATTTTGTAGCGGTGCGTGTACGCAATCGTACAGTTTTTGGTGGTACATTTGCGAGTCGCAAGGAAGCGAGCAGAAAGGCACGGGAGTTACAGATGCAAAATAGACTGCGTGTCAGAAAAATAGTATGTATGTATTAGTCTACGTTAACACTTGAATTTGTTTTTGGTGTGCCTGCGCTTAAAGCATGTGTCCATACAGTTGTTCGCGTTCAACGATTCTTCAACAGATAAGGTGCCGTCCCTGTCGGCATCACAGTCGGTCATGATACGACTGATGCCGCCGAACACTTTAAATGGCACACTCTCGTACCAGCTTAGTGCCGAAAATACTTTATTGGAGAGTTCTTTTCGCGTCACGGTGTTGTCGCCGTCTGCGTCAGCCTTGTCGTAGAAACAGCGAATAGTTGCTTCTCTCGGCGGACATGTAGCAGATACCAAAACCAGACATAGCATACAAGTCCATATGTACTTCATTGTGTACGTTTTTTGTGTATATAAATAGTCCGTATATGCAAAATGTTCACCCCCAAGCAAAACGATGAACTCTGTCGGATTATTTCAGAACGACCGCGTAGCATACGAGATTTGGCCCTGTTGTCGTTAGCGTACACCCAAAATCACGCAATGCTAATGGAATGGCGTCAGGTTGCTCCGAGACCTGTGCGCTTTCGGTGTTTTGACAATTTCGAACCGCGACCTCTCAACATGCTGGAGAAGATGCCGTTTTTTATTGAGCCTATCCAACACGAAAAGTCTTTTTTGTGGCATGTTGGTGATTGTTATTACATTGGGCTTGGAAACGGGCCTGGTTCGTACACAACATCTTTGCGCACGTTGCTCAAAATGGCAACAGACGTGGAATCGTTGTGCACCGAATGTTTAGGCCAGGTGTCGAGGGTGCTGCGTCATTTGTACGATAAGGATATAGGATATGTACACGGTAACCTTACCGTCGATTCTGTTGTCCAGTCTACGGACGGACGATTTTATATTGTCGACGATGGCATCCATAAACGGAACACGGCGGCAAATCCGTTCGCGTGTTACACGTCTGTGACTCATGATATGACTACACTGTGCCAATCCATGCGAGCAGCGGTACGACCCGAAACGTTTGTGGGACTACTGCACGAGACAGTGGAAACGGGTTATGAATCATTTGTGAAACACGTGACCGACCATTTGAAAGTATTTAAAAGCAACGTTACCAATGGCACATGAATATACATATTCGTGGTCCCGTTGAGTTCGAAAAAATATTCGCAGAACCTTGGCAGTTTGCTATAGATACGACGCGAACACGCATGTCTGTGCAACAACTTTTGGATACACAAGAATCTTCTCAACACTTACGCAAACAACTGGCCTGTTATATCGAACAGGCCGATCGTTTGTATTGTCATTTGTGCAAAAGACACACCCAACCTATCGTAGAGCACCCGTTGTTTGAATGGAGCGTCGGTGATTCGATTATCGTTACGCCCTGTTGGAAAATCGAAACAATATTGCCGCGTTTCGCACTTGCTATGTACACTGGGCACGAAGCTCATGAAAGTGTGACACAGGAAAAGTTCAAAGAAGCACACGCTTCATTCGGAGCGAAGCATAAACTGCATTTGCAATGCGCAGCGAAACTGTCGTTGTGGAAGTGGAAACTGCCGTCGCTGAACCACGACATTCTTCAGTCGAAATGGCACCTTGCACAAATGGACATGTCAAAGGGCATGGCTGATTTGTGCATGTTGTGCACAGGTATACAAAAGCAAACCGGTTCCCAGGCAATGTTCATTGTATCGCAACGTGCTCTCAGACATTTTGCTCGTTCTTTGGTCACATGGCCTTCAACACAGGCCAAGGACCTGATGAACATTGCAGAAGCGGTGCGTTACTACTATTCTGCTGACATTTTATGGTCGCAGAGTATGTACGGTCAGTCAATATACAGATTGGAACACTGGTATACAAAAAACTTGGAATTTGGACCCTTCCATTTGCTCGAAACGGAACTCGGAAAGATACCCTTCTTGGCACAAGAACGTCGGCATACAAACGACGGTGCATACTTCGATACGATTGGACCGGGTGCGCCGCTCGTTGGGACAAACGAGCTCATACACACGTCGGAATCCACTGATACACCTCACCCAACAACGTCACAGGCATTCGACGTTGTTGGTGCAGACGCGTCAACTCTCGAAGAGTCTCCAAAGACTTGACCAGGCCATCGCCCGTTCGCAAATCAACGGACGCCATGGGCAACCCACGATGGCGCGCAAACAAACGGCAGTGTGGGAATGGTTCAGGTCCATTCATCACTATCAGCCAGCTAGCGTCGCGGTTCATTTTTGACAGGCGTTCATAACTCAAATGTTGGCTCGAATCTTCGCGCACAACGAGCACAAACACGTCAGCGCGCTCGTAGTACCGCTCGACGGGCTCTCTGCAATGACAGGGTATTTCGTACAGTGTCATCGTTTCGAACGCCCACGGCTCTACCAATATGGTAGCACAATACGATTCACTGAACGGTTCACCGCGCCATTGATAGCACAGCGAACTTTTACCCGACATTGTTTCACCTATAACAGTCACGTTATACATTTTATAAAGAATAAACATTTGTTAAATACCTTTTAATCTTCGTCGGAATCTGCTTCCGGTTCGGAGTCGGTCTCTTGCTCCGCGTCGGTCTCTTGCTCCGCGTCGGTCTCTTGCTCCGGGTCAATAATGTCATCTTCCGGTTCAGATTCACCATCGTCCGAAGAGGACGTTTGCCCGTCGTCCGACGACACGGCATTGTCTGCTTCTTTTTCCGCGGCCTCGTCCTCTTCCATTTCGTCTTCGTCCACTTCGTCGTCGCTGCCTTTCTCCACCGCGTAGTGCTCTTGGTCGAGCTCGTCCGCGATTTGTTCTCTGAATATTTCGCCCGACGAGACATCTTGCAAATCTACGAGTTCGATTTGTTCCTCGTCTTTGCCGACTTTCTTTTTATTCTCTATCACCTTTAATTCTTTCCTGTTGACCCTAACTGTAACTTTCTTCTTCTTCTTCATCTGCTTCCATTCTTTCTTGCTGTATTTTGTATATGGGATGTTTAACGGCATCGTCTCTTTTTCTGTCGGTTTTGCTTCTGCTTCCGCCCCGTGCTCTGCTGCTGCTGCTGCTTCTTCTGACGGTGTTGCTTCTGCTTCCGCCCCGTGCTCTGCTGCTTTCACTTCTTCCCAATCAGCACCCGAGTCTGTAAATCTGACCAATTTCCATATAGTTCCTTCATCATCAGTCACTATGTCTCCAATGACATGTCCCTCTTCATCTTGTTTAATTTTTAGGGGTTCAAATTCGGGTGGTTGCTTGTTGCGCCATTCTATAACCAACGGGTCAGACTCATTAAACTTTTGACTTTTGGTAGGTGGTTTGGTGTTACGAGTTTTCTTCCATTCTTCGCGAATATGTTCGTCTTGCCATTCTTCTAGGTCGATTCCGTAGAATTCTTCAATGATATGTGTCACATAAGGTTCCAGGGGGTCGATGATACGTACAGTGCGCCCACGCCATGTGTGCGTTTTTTCTGTGTCCACCACTTGCAGCTCCTTTTCTTCTTCGGCGGCCGCCGCGCCTTCTTCCACGTCTACGGCAGCGAGCTTGGCCTCATCGAGGTCGTCGAAAGTGACACCATCATCCCCGGCGTAATCCGCGAAAAACGCCAAGTCCGCATCGGTTGATTCAATCCTACGGACTTGGCCATCTGGACACACGACCTCGTCATCTGTCTCATATTCTTTACCGTCTTGGAGCGAAAGCTTTTCACTCCCCACCCACACGCCATCAACATCATACTCGTACGGGTCGGTGACGCGCACGTCAGGTGCTACATCATCTTCACGCAATCTGCGGCCCTGAACTTGGCCCACTATCAAATCGCCACTCGCATTGACGTATTCGACAAACACATCGTCGCCCATCCACGCGTCTGCTTCTTCGTCTTCATCCTCGGACGATTCAGCATCGTCCGCCGCTTCGTCCGCGGCGATTTGTTCTGCATCCTCGTTCTGTATAGAGGACTCAGTGATGGCCTCGTCGTCGCCGGGCAACTCCTCCAGCAAGCGAAAGGTATCCAAGTTGAAGTCCAGGGGCGGAGGATTGACCCAATCGTCGTCGCCGTCCTCCGGTGGATTCGCGTACTTGTACCGAATCGTCTGGGTCGACGGGTCGTTCTCAACAACGACAGCCAAATACCATGCTGGGTCGCCCTCGAACTTAATCTCGAAACGCTGGGCTTTTTGACCGCGGGCACGCCCATCTGGCATCTGTAGCATGCCAATGGCGACTGCCCACTGACGGATAATAAGTTGTCTACGCGTCTCCTCATCATCTAAATACAAATCGCGGTCAGTCGCGCTCATCTCCTTCAAATCCTCTGCACTTAGCTCCACGAAATTAGGGTCGAAAACCAGAGGGGGGTCTTTGTCCCAGTCCGCAGCGGCTACAGCCGCATCCAACTCGTCTCTCAACGGCCCTATTTCCGGGTCTTTGAACTCACCCGAAGCGGCAAGGCGTGCTTCTTCACGTGCCTCGATTTTCTTGCGAAGTTTGGCCACGCGACTGTCGAGCTTCTTCAAATGTTGGGTTAACAGTAGAATGTTCTGCATATCATCGGCGAACGGCTTACCCTCGCCGCCAAACGCGTGCAAACAATCCAAAGCCGCCGCAAAACGCGTTTGCTCGTCGCTTTCTCCCTCTTCCAAATCGGGAAGCTTTTTCCATTCGATGTACTCTTTTGGAATCGCCGAACGATACTTGAAACTCTCATTCAAATTCCCGGAGTTGTTGCCGTCTTCCAAATACACTTCCAGACTGCTCTCGTTCACCTCTTCCATTAGAAATTCAAAATCGTCCTCCGGTAAGTACACTGGTAACGGCTCGGCTTTCTCGGGTTGACGCGTACGCCATTCTTTCACCAATGTGTCTTCTTCGTCGAACTTTTGTGGGGGTTTCGTATCCCGCGTTCCCTTCCACTCCTCTCGAATCTGCGTATTCTGCCATTTCTTCAGAGAACGCGCCGGAAAACTGAGCAAATCCGATTTGACCTTCTTTTTCGTGAGTATGTCATACGTTTTCTGGACGGCCTTTTTTATCTTGGATTCGCCACGCACAAAACTCTGGCCATCTTCTTGCAACAGCTTCTTGCGCCATTTTGGTTTCAAGCGAATCAGTACTCGGTCGCTTGTATTGAGTGTCTCGGGACTGTCAAACGCATCTTCTTTAGACTCGTCGGCAGACTCCTTGGACTCACCATCAGGCGGATTAGGAGCCGGCTCAGTGGGCTCTGCGGGTTCTGGCTCAGGGACAGGCGGATTGGGAGCAGGCTCTGTGGGCTCTGCGGGTTCTGGCTCTGTGGGTTCTGGCTCAGGGGCAAGGGGTTCTGGCGCGGGCTCTGCGGGTTCAGGCGCGGGCTCTGCGGGTTCTGGCTCTGTCGAATAGTTACCGTGATAGAATGCCACGCCATTCGGCATGAAATAAAGCGTGCCGTCGATACGATGTTCGTGGTGTGAGCCATCTCCGGCGGCGTTCGCGCCTTTCACAGTATTATAGAGAGGATAAAAACCCCGCAGCGCGAAAGGGCCGGTTTCAATGGGTTCGGAAGAGGATATGGAAGCCGCTCCAGCCGCTCCGTCGTTCTTTTCCTCGGGTTTAGACTTGACTGGGAATTTGTATCCGCAATTATCACATTTCTTTTTGCGCACGCCCCAACGCTCACCACACTCCGCGCACGCTTTGGTGCCACGCCGAGATTTTTTGACAGGCGCGGCGGCACTCCGGGAAGACGCTCGTTCAAGAAGAATCTGATGTATTCTATCAAAGTCGACAGTTTTGTCGAAATCGACACGCAGTTGGACTATGTAATTCATGAAATGAATTCGAAATGCATCAGCCGCAGATGAGAACTTACCACGGCTGATTTTACGAGCGATATCAGCAAGGACGGCCCTGTCGACGTCTCCGAGTCCCTCTAATCTTGCAAGCCGGCGTATGAGCACCTTCAACTCATCTTCTTGTGGTTGTTGCACGAATTGGCCGAACCGCGCTTTCTTAGGCGTCGACATACGAATACGATTTACGCTTGCCTTTATATACAGTATAATTTTTTAATTCAAGTCGAAGGCTGTGTTTCAGATACCTCTGTAGTTTCCTTGTATGCGAAATAAAGTATAATTAATATAACAGACTGTACACCCGAAACACACCCCATTGCGAATATAGACCAGTCCTGTAACAAGTATCCGTGCACGACGTAGAACACGTACCCAATAGCTTGCCACACGAGCGAAGTTATGGACAGGCCGCGGTGTTTTTTCTCTTTGTACAATGTGTATATCTGAGGCACTTTGTACGACAGTGAGAACACGGTCGCTATCCACCCAAACACATAGGTCATTCGGTTGTACGTCGGCGTGCCTTATACGATGAGCCAAACTTTTTAATTTTAATTAAATTAAATCCACACGAGGGTCATTTCGGTATTCAGTGGTCGAACTTGATTCGGCCTCTCACCGTCAGGCCAGCTGTCGTGAGCACGGGTAGGTCATATGTTTCACTGGCGCTGGCGCTAACGCTGGCTGCAGCGCCACGGTCGGCCATGCCCAAAGACTGACGGCTGGCGATGACATCCGTCTTGAAGCTGCCACTGGGTTCGTCGTCGGAGCCGCCGGACTCAAAGTCGTAGTCAAATTCATCAATGGCGATTTTGATGGAGCGAAAACGGTTCGACGCGTCGGGGTATTCTTTCCAGCCCGTCTTCACGGCACGAAGCAGATTCCGAAATACCGCTCCGGTACGCATGATGTCGCAGTTGTCTTCGTCCCATTCCATGTACATCGTGAAACTTCCGGTTTCTTTCTTGTGCATGTCGTACATGCTCAGTGCAAAGTTGACCTTTCCGTGAAGAAACAGGTCGTCCACACCGCGCCGCGCGGCATTGCGAATATGTGTCATGGCGCGCTTGCCCAAGTACATGTGAAAAGGCACGCCGAGAAACTCCAGTTTCTTCCAGTACTCCGCGTGCTTTCCGCGCCTGTGTCGTGGTTCAGAATGCGGATACGTACCGGTTCGGTACAGCGTTTCGCAAAACAGGGCGATGGTCAGAGACCGCACCAGTTTTTTCGACGTGGCCCCGCGCTTGTCTGCACGCCCGGTGCCCGGCGCCTTAGACGGGCTCTTCGCGCTCGGCATGGGTGCAGCATCTGTTTCGTGCGTGACATTTTCCCTTTTCGGGCGTTTTGCCTGCGAGTCGGGGTTTGGGTCATGTTTGTCTGGGTTCGAGCGCTTGGACATGGGTGCAAGGTCTGATTCAGAAAATATAAACTGACACAATTACTGAAGAAGAGATTCCTGAAGAAGAGATTCCAAGTTTTTTAAACATTATGCGTGCATTCAGTCAAATTCATATGTGTGTTCATCTGCCACGATCACCATGGGGTCCGCGCGTGTATACACGCCTATGGTAGTCGCAGCGCTCTTATGTCCCATTACGAGTTGCACGTTTTTGAGGGGCACGCCGCGCTTCAGTGCGTCGGTGCAATACCAATGCCGTACCCAATGACAGCTCACTTCACGGGGTAGCCCGGCCGCCTGGGCAATCTTTTTAAACCATCTGTGCATGCCTGGTTTGGTTATGGGAATGCCCTCGGTGAATCGTTTATTGTAATCGTGAACAGCAGCGCGCTCGTATCGGGCACGGGCAGTTACGTCCATGTTTTCGAAGTCTTTGTTGAGTTTGTTGGTACGGTCTTTAGCCGCGAGATGCGAGTACGTGTCCTTGAGGGCCTGTTTATACGTGTACAGCGCCGTGCGCTTGTAAACTTTCCCTTGGAACAACCATTTTTTTTTCTTCGAACTGATCTTCATCTTCTGGGCGAAATTGTACAGCTCCTTTCCGAACCTTTGTGGCAAATTAATATGTCTTCTACTGCCTTTCTTGGCATGTTGACCGACATAAAGCGAATACCGAAATCGGGAACGAGGGGTGGAATCGACTGACATCGTACGGACCTTACCCGAGCTCTTGCGGCGTTCCCCCGAACCTGTCTTTGTTTGTTTCACCAACCATTGTTTGTCGTTCCTCTTTTGGAAAGGTGGATTGCAGTCATGCATTTCATAATACGCTGTGCGTAGGGCCCGTAGGGATTCATCGTCGTGGGATTCATCGTCGTCCTCGTCCTCCTCGTCGTCTGAGGAATGTGAGGCACCTGACTCCGAGTCGCTCGAAACTTCCTCTTCCTCGCTATGCTCACCGCCGCCAGAATCAGAAACGTCGTCGCTATCAGAGCCGTCGTCATGTCGAATAACATTTTGGCTGAGTAAGTGTCTTGCTTCGTTAATTCGAATACCACTGAATCGCAAGACGCCTATGAATATTTTATGGCGCTCCTCAATTTGCTCATCTTCGAAGAGACGCTTTGTGGCCTTCATAAGGCTCCTCACGTGCTTGTCGGTCATGTGTCTTGGCGTTTGACAAACGTACTTTTTCATTTTGAACCTTCGCAAGCGGTTCTTTTTGATGACACCATTCTCGAGGAGAAAGTTAAACAATGATTTCAGTGTACGTACGGTGCCATCCACTCTGCCCGGAAAATGTCCATGCTCGCGCGAAAATTCCTCCAAATGCTTTTTCTTAAATTTACGGAAAAAAAGTTTTTGTGGGATTTTGTACTTTTGGAAGAACCAATCCCGGACTTGACGGAGACGTCGGGCGTACGCGTCACGTGTCTCCTGGTACGTAATCGTTTCCAAAAAAGGCGCCATCGCGCCGTTCATCTCGTTTGGCACAGTTTCGTCATCACTATCGCTGTGGGACTCATCGTCCATGGGTACTTGTGTAGAGTGTATTGTACGATGTGGAACCGTATGAAAATCTGAGGTGTTTACAGAAGCACACCCAGTATATTTATTCGCATACACGTTGTTAGACAAATTGCTGTGGCCAGCAATTTCCATTTTGGAAGTCTTAATATATTAGTCTATGTTATTCTCAGTATAGAAAATGATCAACATTTATCCCAGTTCATCTCTGCTTGGTATAGCATACAGTTGTATAGAACCTTTACGTGGCGGCTCTTGTGGAGGGTTTATTTCGGCAACCTTGAGATTGCGGAATTTCTTACCGGGTTCTCCTTGTCCAATCCAAACGTCTTGTTGGTACCGTCTCGTCGGTTTAAATTCAGTTTTAGAGTACGCGCGATATTCGCCCAAATGGCCGACCAGCAGCCGATTCGTACCTGCTATTTGCCACACCGGTAAGTCCACCGTAATGGTGCGTGCTGTCGCCGCGCCGTGCCAAGCACCATACGACTCGCGTTTGTACACGAATGGTTTCAAACTTTTTTGAAGGAGTATCACCGACAAGTAGCCAGGCCACCGGTTGAGTGGTTTCTTGATGTCGTAGTACCAACATTCGGTGTCGGTCGGGTGTATTTTCGTTGTGCGCGTCTCGCCATCGCATTGAAACGTCCACAAGTCGCCGCGTCTGGACTTGATAGTGCCAGGCCGACCGTTCACGTAGAGCCGCACGCCGCGAGTCCACCCTTTGTGCATAGTCCCCACAATTACTTCTGAGTCACACCGTCAATTTTAATTTAAATTAAATTAAACTCGCACCATCTGGCGAAAAAAAATCACAGCCAATGAAAGCATTTTAATTTAATTTAAATTAAACTCGCACCATCTGGCGAAAAAAATCACAGCCAGTGAAAGCATTTTAATTTAAATTAAATTAAACTCGCACCATCTGGCGAAAAAAATCACAAGATGCCTATCAAACGATGACATCATTACAAGTACTCGCCTATGTCATCGTCACCGTTGTGACTGTCTGTGGAGTATACTTCGTATGTCTGCGTTTAAAAGCCGACCGCCGACGAATACGTAATCTCACGGCGGCACATGTCATGCCAGAGCCTGTACCAACGCCACAGTCGTCCTCGTTGGTCTTGATTGTGGCGATACCAGTCGACCTGTTAGAGGACGGTATAGAATTTGCCGATGCCACAACACTGGCACGGTGAACTTCAGCACATAGACGCTATTCCCGAGTTCACCAAGGGAAAACCACGATGCAGAACACGACCATCGCATTTGATTGTCGGTTGCGCGCGCTTACAGACTTACAAAATAAGAATGCACATCTTGGAATGCACGTGCAGTTTGACGATAAATAACTATAAAACCATTACTCATCGAATGAATATGATACGACATGTTTTGTGTCTACTGTGTGTAATCGTGACTGTTGTCGCAATTCCGTTGGACGACTATGACTGTGGGTCAGAGTACACCGCCGTTCCATTTAACAAGCCCGTCATCGCGAAAAATGAATTTTGGCGCCTCGACGGCACCACTTTGTTCATCGACGATCAGGAGCAGGCCGGCGCAACTCGATGTATTTGGTTCGACGGTGTAATGTTTAATCAGGTTGGCGCCAGCAATAACAAAATCTACCAGCGTGCAGATAGCTCTGACGGTTATCATGATACAGAAATACTGTGGACGGAAGCAGCTTGTCCAGGCCCCTATTACACCGGACTGCGCGACAGCGACCAATGTGGAGATGGGTACTGCACCATCACTGGTAAAGTCGACGCGAAAAATGAATTTTGGGAGGTACGTGCTGACAACACTGTGTGGATGAACGGTGAGGAACAAGCCGGACTATCTAGATGTATTTTTTTCGACGGTGTCGTGTTCAATTTTGTGAATATGGCGAACAACATTTACCAGAGGATAGATCAGTACGACGGGTATTACGGCACAGGCATCTCGTGGACGGAAGCGTGTCCCGCGCCGCATTACACCGGACTGCGCAACAGCGACCAATGTGGAGATAGGTACTGCACCATCACTGGTAAAGTCGACGCGAAAAATGAATTTTGGGAGGTACGTGCTGACAACACTGTGTGGATGAACGGTGAGGAACAAGCCGGACTATCTAGATGTATTTTTTTCGACGGTGTCGTGTTCAATTTTGTGAATATGGCGAACAACATTTACCAGAGGATAGATCAGTACGACGGGTATTACGGCACAGGCATCTCGTGGACGGAAGCAGCTTGTCCCGCGCCGCATTACACCGGACTGCGCGACAGCGACCAGTGCACTGGTCCATACCCGTATTGTTAGAGATTCGAGTCCAAATTTTATTTGTAATACAACATATATAAAGGTGTTTACCTCCATTAAACAATGTGGTGTCTTGTCGTCGCGACTTTCCTATCCGTAGCGTTCGCAAACGAGCCAATCACGGTGAACGGTGATACGTGGGAGCTTCGTGATAACGTGCCATACATTAATGGTGAGGAGCAAGCTGGCAAAAGTAGGTGTCTTTGGTTTGACGGCGTCGTCCTAAATTACGTTTCATTGACCAACAACAAAATTTACCAAAGGAAGGATAAGTTCGACGGATATTTGGGAACAGAAATAGAGTGGCCAGAAGCTTGTCCCGAACCGTATTACACAGGACTTCGTGACAGCGACCAGTGCGGCCCCGTGTATTGCACCGCCCCAGGAATAGCCGCCGCGAAAGACGAATGGTGGAGGCTTCATGGCACTACATTGTTCATCGACGGTCAGGAACAAGCTGGTGCAAGTAGATGTCTTTGGTTTGACGGCGTCGTCTTCAACCAGGTTTCTTCGGACAATGGCAAAATCTACCAGAGGGAAGATAGCTCTGACGGTTATCATGATACAGAAATACTGTGGACGGAAGCTTGCCCAAGCGCGTATTACACTGGACTCCGGGACAGCGCCCAGTGTCCTGGCCCCGTGTATTGTTAGATATGTTAAGCCGTGAATCGTTTTGTAAAACAGCATATATAAAGGACTTTTTGTGTATTTGACAATGTGGTTTATTGTAGCTGCGTGTATCCTAGCATGTGCGTGCGAAGCCTCTGTGTACGGGAATCGACAAGATGGACATCAGGTTGGTTACAATTACGCACTGAGTACTGCGCAGAAAAATGAACTTCGCCAGTACGCCGGTTGTGGAAATGGTTTGTCGCTCGGTGATACGCACACGTACCCTGACGGTACAACAGATTGCGCCGCGGACGAAGCAAAGCGCGTCGACGAATGTGCAAAAGCTTGTTATGGCAAGCAAATCGACAGTAGATTGATATTGGGATTCAATGTCAGGCCGTCAAATGGCCGCTGTTACTGTTCGTTGACACAGAACAATGCTGCCGGACCCAACTTCGTTGACGGCTGGTACGTGGGTTACGATTTCAGCTCGTCCTGCGGGGCTCCAACAAGCATGTGTCCGCGAGGGACATCCGTGTTCAAGAATACGTGTGTCATCGATGCGCCCAACTCACACACGCTTACCGAGAACGATTTCACAGGCGATGATACTTGGGCCGTGTGCAAACCGGGGTATTTCGAAAACTTAATGAACCGCGCTTCCCCTGAAGATGGAGGTATGGACTTGTGTACAGGCGATTGTGACGGTAATGAGTGCCAGGGAAGCGGTGGCACATGTGTACAAGATTCTGCTGTCGAAATTCGAGGATGTAGATATGACAGTGCTGCCGAAACACTGATGAATAGTGACCGAACAGATGACTGGTGTAGTCCGGTGGGTTCGGCCCCCGGACAGATTAGTTGTTCGGCCTGCCCAGCAGGACACTACTGTACGAATCCATCACGGCCTGGAGTACCCGGAGGCTCATACTATGCTACAAGTGGGCTTGATAGTAGTTGTTCTGTCGATTTTGTGTATATTTCCGTGACTTACGTTACCACGGATAATATCGAAAGTCCGTTGTCAGCACCACAGCGAAAATTATTTAATTACGACGCTTTACCTTACCATGATCCACTGTTCCAGAAACCACAGTGGACGGACGTCAACCCATTGCCCAGCGATTTCAGCCATTTTAATTTTTATAGATTGAATACGCAAGGCGTTTCTCAAACATTGTTGGACGATTGGCAAACGCTGCACGAGACTGTTGACAGCAGCAAGTGGGTATTTGAAGACGATGGAAATGGCATAGTCGTGACAAGATGTCATATAACCGATGCGACTTATGACCTAACCAATGCGTACGGTCAACTAAGTCAGGTTAAACGTGTCCCGTGTCCAGCTGGAACGTGGTCTTCTGATACAGCTCAGACCTCCGAGAGCACGTGCACGGCGTGTGGTGCGGGTAAGTGGTCTTCCGAAACAGCTCAGACTTCCGAGAGCACGTGCACGGCGTGTGGTGCAGGAAAATGGTCTGCGGAAACAGCTCAGACCGCCGAGAGCACGTGCACGGCGTGTGGTGCAGGAAAATGGTCTTCTGAAACAGCTCAGACCGCCGAGAGCACGTGCACGGCGTGTGGTGCTGGTAAGTGGTCTTCTGAAACAGCTCAGACCGCCGAGAGCACGTGCACGGCGTGTGGTGCAGGAAAATGGTCTTCTGAAACAGCTCAGACTTTCGAGAGTACGTGCACGGTGTGTGGTGCAGGTAAGTGGTCTGACCAAACAGCTCAGACTTTCGAGAGCACGTGCACGGCGTGTGGTGCGGGTAAGTGGTCTTCTGAAACAGCTCAGACTTCCGAGAGCACGTGCACGGCGTGTGGTGCCGGCGAATGGTCTGCGGAAACAGCTCAGACCTCCGAGACCACGTGCACGGCGTGTGGTGCGGGCAAGTGGTCTTCCGAAACAGCTCAGACTTCCGAGAGCACGTGTACGGCGTGTGGTGCGGGTAAGTGGTCTTCCGAAACAGCTCAGACTTCCGAGAGCACGTGTAAAGTTTGTTCCGTGAACACAAATGATGACTGTGGTGGCGCATTTGCTGGCACTTGTCGACAGAACTATGAGCGTCAACGTATCGGAGACGTTACATCTACTTGTGTGTTGATAAACTGCGAACCAGGATACGGGTTCAATACAGCTGACCAGGCATGCGAGCTGTGCGACGTAACGCAATTCAAGTATAATAAAGATGCGTCGGTGGCGGACGCCAATGGGGGCAGCTGCGCGGCGGCGGCGTGTCCGGTGGGCCAGGGATGGAACGCCGACATTTCCCAAGAAATTGTGGGCAACGTGTCAGGAAACATCTACCCGGAGTTCAATTGCGTGAATTGTGTTGACGGTACCTTCAGCTCGACTCCAGACACGGGCCAGTGCGAAACGTGGCGCGTGTGCAATCCGGGTGAAAAGGTTGTACAGACGCCCACCACCACCCGAGACCGCACATGTACACCCTGCGACGCTGGAAGGTATCAAGACGGCACCAATGTATTAGACGACTGCAAAGCCTGCTCTGCGGGCAAATGGTCTTCCGAAACAGCTCAGACCGCCGAGAGCACGTGTACGGCGTGTGGTGCGGGTAAGTGGTCTGACCAAACAGCTCAGACCGCCGAGAGCACGTGCACGGCATGTGGTGCGGGTACGTGGTCTTCTGAAACAGCTCAGACCGCCGAGAGCACGTGCACGGCATGTGGTGCGGGTACGTGGTCTTCTGAAACAGCTCAGACCGCCGAGAGCACGTGCACGGCGTGTGGTGCAGGTAAATGGTCTGCGGAAACAGCTCAGACTTCCGAGAGCACGTGCACGGCGTGTGGTGCCGGCGAATGGTCTGCGGAAACAGCTCAGACCTCCGAGAGCACGTGCACGGCGTGTGGTGCAGGAAAATGGTCTGCGGAAACAGCTCAGACTTCCGAGAGCACGTGCACGGCGTGTGGTGCCGGTAAGTGGTCTACTGAAACAGCTCAGACCGCCGAGAGCACGTGCACGGCGTGTGGTGCGGGCAAGTGGTCTTCCGAAACAGCTCAGACCTCCGAAAGCACGTGCACGGCTTGCAGTAGAGGCAGATGGTCAAGCCACATCGGATTATACACGAATGCACAGTGCACGGCGTGTGGTGCTGGTAAGTGGTCTTCTGAAACAGCTCAGACTTTCGAGAGCACGTGCACGGCGTGTGGTGCTGGTAAGTGGTCTTCTGAAACAGCTCAGACTTCCGAGAGCACGTGCACGGCGTGTGGAACGGGGAAAAAATCGACACAGACAGCTGCGACGTCCGAAGACACGTGTGCCTCTTGTGCCGAAGGACAATATCAAGAATCGACCGGTCAGACAGAGTGTAAAGCGTGCCCGGCCCTCACCTACCAAAATCTCAAAACGCAAAGCAGTTGCAAGCCTTGTGTCGAGCATGCCGAGAATTGTGGTGGGAGTTCTCCGGGCACGTGCGCAAGTGGGTACGAGCGCAACGCATTGGAAGTACCGCTCGCAGAGGCCAATTGTATCAACATCGACGAGTGTGAGCGCGGCACTGACAATTGCCACGCGCAGGCGAGCTGCACGGATACCGAAGGCAGTTTTTTCTGTACGTGCAACCCAGGGTATTTGGGCGACGGCGTCACGTGCACGTTACCGACGTGCGAGTTTACCGACGGGTTCGTGGAAAATACGCACGTCGACGGTATGGAGCTCATTTTCTGCACGTGTACGACGCATGGTCTGTGCAACAAGACGGCCAACACTGGCATGTATTGCGACAGCGACACAGGGTGTTCCGAGTACCCTACGTGTAACGAGGATAGCACTGACCCGAACGCAGAAGAGTGTCACTGTGGGGACATTATGTGCTCTGAAGGCGCGACGACTGGCGAATACTGCTACGCGCCCCACGACTTGTGTACCAGCTTCAAAGACGGCCGTCGTTCCAGTTACCAAGACGGCCCTGGCAACACGGTAGAGTTCATTGGACATTTGTGTGGCGAGGGGCCGACCTCTGACGACTGTGTGTGTGGCAATACGTTTAACCGAGTGTGTTACGAGGGTCTGGATTGCACGCAGGGTGTGTGTTCCGAACCCGCCCTGTGTTCGATTGGCGACGGGTCTGACCTCATTGCGCAGCCGTGCAAGTGTACCGAGCATGTGGATTGCTGGTCACAAACAGGACGTTATTGTTTCCAGAGTCACGACCAATGCCGCGAGTTGCCATTGTGTAAATACAGAGACGGTGTCACGCGAAACCTGAACGAGTGCATGTGCGACACGAACGAGTGTCTCGGAAACGAGCAATATTGTCACGGCGACTGGAATCACATGTGTTCCATCGCCGGCAAATGCGAACACGAAGACGGCGCGACGAAGAACATCGTTGATTGTTGGTGCGACGTGACGTCGCCCGACGGCAATGCATTGGAGCCCAGCAACGTGGCAGGGGCGATGGTGTTGCCCGACAATTCCACGGTGTTGCTGTGCACCAACGAGCCTTACTGCCAGAATCAACAAGCCGGACATGAGCGTTGCGACATATTGCCTGAGACGTATCCGGTCCAAACCGATTCTGGATTTGTGTACATTAACCAGTGCGAAGCGAATGTGTTTTTAAATGCTGATTGCTTTTGCACGGGAACAACGGCATGTCAGTATGGGACGTACTGCATCGACCACAGCTACTGCGACACTCATCCCAAGTGTGAGCAACGAACCGGTGAGCACGTGGAGCCGAAAGATTGTACTTGCTCACAGGGCAACACGTGTTTGACAAACAGAGCGCCTGTGTGTGGCGTTGACGGCGAGTGTACCATTCCTCCGTGCATTGCCGCCGGCTCGGGGTTCAGCATTGATATGCCGTGTCGTTGTGATATACCCGGGGTGCTTTCTCAGGAGTGCACTGTAAATCAGTACTGTTACAATCCTCCTGAGGACTTTGGAACTGGTCGGGGGTGCGTGGAGACAAAGTTACAGCGTTGTTTCAACTCAGAAGGTCGCGAAATCAATGATTTTGGCGAACCATGCGTATGCGGCCTGGGAACCGACAGAGTCTTCTGCAAGAACATGCAGTATTGTAACGGACAGTTTGCAATATGTTCGGACACACCCAACCCGTCTTGTGCTATCTCCGATGGTTCGCGTCCGAACGGCGAGGGTTCGTGTCTTTGTGGCACGGAAACGTGTGCTGCGTATGATTTTTGTGATTCGTCACACCCTACGAGAAAATGCCATAAACAATATTGTAGTGACTATGAACTGAGTCATCCGGAATTATGCAACCGCGCCCGTCAATTCGAAGAAACAGTCGATGTCAACGGAAGTCCGACACAAATATTGACAACAGTAACGTATGCCAATGGCCTGGTTTCCGAAGACCAGACATGCGACGAATCTAACATACAAGGTTCGTGTACCACTGAGAGTTTTGCAGAGTGTTGCCGTCCTTGCCCCGCAGACAAAACGTTCAAGCAGGGTCTGGGACTCTGTGTGTCCCAGTGTGATTACGCCCTATGTACGGGTGAATATGTGCGCGCACCGACCATTGGCGCGCCCGTGAATGTCGATGCCAGTCTCACATGGACGAAATTTTACATTCGTACACAACTGAACCCAGATTGGGCGGATTATTGCCAAGGTGAATCGTGTGGACCTGACGATGTGAAGAGATGTTGCGTCCCGAAAAAACAGTGCGCAGACGAAGATAGATTTACTTTGTGTTACGAAGATAAACACAGTCGACAACTCATACCAAACGCAACTTGTAATAACTTTGCCTGCTCGCCGGACCAATGCTGTGAAGTTGTCGAGTGTACCTGTGATGGCGGTGTGCCGCGCCCCGGAATATCTTGTTCAAAACACGGACAGCACGAATGCGCCTACTGCAACGAGGACCACTGGAAAGACGGACTTTTCTGCAACCCGATTTATCAATGCTCAGAAGCAGAGTACGAAATCACAACACCAACACCACGACTGCGCAACAGAGTGTGTACCAACTTGACAGTGTGCGGCGTGGATGAATATATTTTCAAAAACGAAACCATCCGCGCCCCCAATACAAACACAGTCGTGTTCAATGTATCCGTGGCAATATCAGACAGAGAGTGTCGTTCCAGAACACAATGTACTGACGACGAATATCAAGAGTTTGCTCCCAATCAATACCAAGACCGTGTGTGTGCGAAGCGTACGCAGTGTACCAACGAACAGTACGCAGTCATCCTGCTCGACGGCAATCTTGCCCTATCCGACGCAATTTGTATGAACCGAACAATATGCACACAGACTCAATACATCGCCGATGATGGTAACACGACTTCGGATAGAGTTTGCAGCGCTATAAGAGGTCCATGCTCCGGCGACAAAGTGGAGACACAAGCCCCTATTCCCGGCATTCGGAATCGCTTCTGCCAAACGCCTCGACAATGTACGGCTGACGAATACGAATCGCAGGCGCCGACGAACACAAGCAATCGCGAGTGTGCCCCGATTCGAGAATGTACGGACGTCGAATACGAATCGCAGGCGCCGACGAACACAAGCAATCGTCAATGTGCACTGTTCACAATATGTACGGACGACGAATACCAATCCAAAGCGCCTGTAGCCCGCACGTCGGACAGAGAGTGTTCAGCGTTGTCTCTATGTGACCCTGCAGCGTCACCTCCCGAGTACGAAACCCAAGCACCGACCGCATTTACGGACAGAGTATGTACTCGGTGCGCTGACGAGACTTGTAGAGGTTGCATGATTGAAACCGATTGTGAGTTTGACGCGGAGGCGAAAGTACATAAGGAAGACACGTGTACAGGCAACACATGTGCCCGGTTCGTTGTGAAGGGGACCAGCAGAAACGTCATCTTCGAACCACCTGTGGAAGTTTTAGAATATGGTTCGCATTATAGATTTGACGTGGTCGACGATTTGACGTTTTTTGTGTCCGGCATTGAGACACAAAGTTCTGCCTTGGCGTTACGACATGGTCTGTCGCTTGGTCAGTCATTGGAGTCCAACGGAATTCAACAAGGAGGGTACGTGTACTTTTTCATTCCGCTGGAACACGAAGGCGCAATCGGGTACAGACCACACGAAGGCACAAACGTGCAGTTCGCCCTTCAGCGCGATTGTGTTCAGCGAACGGTGCATGTAGGAAGTAAAACGGGCCAACCTGTTTGTACATCTGTATGTGGAGAAGCCGGAGCGATGCTCACGCAGCGAACCATTCTCCACGACGTCATTGGAGACGGGGAACCATGTCTGTCGTCGTGGACATCGACACCGTGCTTGTGTGTACCCGAGGGCGAATGTCCCGAAGATTTTGAAGGCCAGTGTGTGCACAATGATTGCAAATGCCCTGTTGATTGTGCATACACCGTCAATGACCAATTCGAACCGTGCGATGCTACGTGCGGAGAACAAGGGTTCAAGATTAAAAAGATTAACGTGATAACACCAGCAAACTACGGAGGCACGGCTTGTCCAGCGTATGGTGCACGCGAAATGTGTATCGGGGCCGTCCCCGAAAACGACTGCGATTGCTACGGCAATCGCCTGGACGACTGCGATGTGTGTGGGGGTATGAACGAGTGCCTGGGCTGTGATGGGTTGTATTACAAAGACCCTGGGTTTAAAAAGCCTGTCTCTGACCGATGCGGGAATTGTTTGTGCAGAAATACGAACAATCCCGTGTGTGCCACCGAAGAACAAAAACAAAGTTGCGTCGCGAGACTCAAGTTGTCGCACGCCAAAAAATCCGACAGAAGTTCGGTTCTGCAAACGAACCTACCCCTTATTGTAGGTGGTTCAGTGGCAGCCATTTTCATTATGATTGTCGCTTGCGTATGTCGCCCTAACGATAAAGAAAAGACCCGTAAATATACAGCGATCGCTTCAGACGATATACAAAACCAACAGGCTTTTCGACATAGGAACATCATATTCAGATTTTAGTTTAGGAGGCTATAATAAATCTACTCAATATACGTCGCAAAACATGTGCACTATCATTTTAAATTTATCGTTGTACACTCTGATGTTATGTCCAAAGGAACCCGCTGTGTCCGCGCCTTCGCCCGTACTCTCGTCCCCATCGCCTTCGCCGTCTTTCCCACCAAATGCTGTGAACGTATCGTCGAACAACGATACGTTCACCAATGACACGTACACTCAAATACAGTCCAACATGAACGTAACATACGTTGCGGACAACATTAGCAACGCTGTGAACGCAACGCATACCACTACTGTGCACATGAACGTAACATACGTTGCGGACAACATTAGCAACGCTGTGAACGCAACGCATAACACTACTGTGCACATCAGTCTGCCTGCCGAGATATGCAATACAACGGATACTATAACGGTGTATGTGCCGTCGCCGGCCCCGCCGCCGGCCCCGTCGTGTCCGCGTTGTCACCGCGCGGCAGTTTTAGGTACAGTGCAGCCAAATATATCGAAGACGAACGCTACAAACTCCTCAGACTATACGAAGAGTAGTTCGTCCACTCTCAAAGCAGTTGATACGACATGGCTGCATTTGTTTTGGTTATTCGTGCCTGTCATAGCAGTTGCTTACGGCTGTGCGCGCCGACTCTGGTGTACGAAAACACGTATAGGGTTTTGGCATCGTAAGTACTCGAGAAGGTCTCAGTCGTGGCCCACGTGCGAGCACAGTAGTCATCCGGCACGTATACCCCGCTCGAGATCGGCCGATTTCGATACAATTGTACTCTAAACAAGTAGAGTGCATTCCAATTTCTTGAGAGCACGTTGTTGTTTTGTGAGACGGTTTAAATTGGCCATGCATGATTTGAACTCTGAAATAGGTAAAGCGTACCCTTCCGTGTAATAATAACGATTCTTAATTCTGCATTTCCTGTACCAACCCGTAGCCACAAGCTTTTTGACACGGCTTACAGTTTTAGGCACGTCAAGTACAAACATCCGAAAGGGTTGTTCGAACATGTATACGTAAAAGTGAACACCTTCTTCTTGGGCACGAAATACACCCCCCGGCGTTTTCTTGCGGTCGTTCGAAACCGTTTCCATGAAGAAGTTCGTCTGAACCCCGTTAGAGTCACGTCGCGCTCGTGTTGAGACGTCGAATTTAAGCTCCAGGGTGCGGCCGTGGTTGTCCTTAAAGTCAGGTTGCTTGCAGTTGTCCGCCAGGTTGTTTGCGGACCATTCTGGATGTTGACTGAGGAACAATTCCTCCCCTCGTTTACCGATGTCATTCTGTGCATGAAAGTCGAACATATGGATGTGGATGGGTGCTGGGTGCAACCGCGAATAAAATTAAGTGTTACATTTATTTGTGAATGAAATCTCGCGTATTTTGTTTGTATATTATTTTTTGTGGCGTTTCGAATGAACATGGTCTTCTATGCTCGACCTACCGCGTTTGTGTAAAATTCGTGTGTGATTGTGGTATACTGACTTGTCACGGTGCTGTTCGGGTTCGTGCGAAATGAAAAAGCACGTCCTACGGTCATCCTCTTCGCACCAATCGCGTAAAGTGTTCTGTACCGCATGTATACCTTCTAAATCCATCGATGTGCATGCTTCGTCCATAATCAACAGCGGAAAGTTTTCGGTATCACGCCATGCCATGAACGCTGCCAACTGGGCGCGCCGCCATTGACCGCCCGAGAGCACACCGTGATGGTCTTTGTATTCTATGACGCGTTGGAGCCGTTCTCTGTCATCAAAGAACATACAAAGTCGAATCGACTCGGTGTTGAACAGTTTTCTCAACCATTGGGTGGTGTGCATCTCCAGCGTTTTGACCGTATGTTCGAGTGCATAGGTTTGAATGCCGCGCGGACCAGTCCACTGCACTATGGAACCCCAATGCGTGAGAGCCTCTTTGCACTCGTGCACGCGGAAATCTGCAAGCGCGACTTCTTTTTTATGTTTTTGAACGTGTGCGTCTGAAGTGTTGTACGGATTCGATTCCTGCCGCATATTTGTCAATTGGCGCTCACACGTGTCCATCGTCGACTTTAGTTCGTCGCAGAGCGTTTTGGTCTCGTTGTAGATAGCCACGGCGCGTTTCTTCTTGTCGACGTCAGCCTTCATCCGCCTGGTGCACAGGACCAAATTGTCCAGGACATCGCGCGCCTGTTCGATATTCTTGCACAACTTTTGCAAAGAGCGCCCTTTCTGTATGAACTCGCGCACTTGCATCAATTTTTTCTCCGCCTTGATACTGTGTATGTGTTTTTGTTGCGCATCTACGTACATGGAGTTCGCGTTTGCGTATTCACGTTTCGCCTCGTCCAGTTTTGCGAGTAACTGCGTGGAATGTTCGTGGTGCCCTTCATCCTTGTCAAACGGTCTTTTGCAGGCGGCGCACAGACCGGCGTCTTTGAATGCTTTGTATTCACGTTTCGCAACCTCCAACTGTACCTGCCTGGCGTGTTTAGCAGCATAACAGTGTTGTTCGTGCGTGGCGTGGCGTTGGGTTTTAGTGTCCGGATGTTCGCGCACCCATTTTTCTTTGGCTTCAAAGTCCATGTCTTCGCGCTGCCATTGCACGGGCAGTGCGGACTCCAGCTGTTCGCGTCTTTGTTGCATGCGCGTAAGTACCACGCGTGCGTCTACAAGCTCGCCGGATTTTCTGTTGAGTTTCGATTCGTCTACCGACATCGGTTTGTCGATGATATTCGCAATACATCTGTTGTATGACTGACGTGTCTTTGCAATCGTCGTCTCACGCTCGTCAATTTTTTGCCTTTGTAGCGCTTCCCATTCTGCGGATAGTCTCGTATTTCGAACCTGTGTGTCGAGTGCCGCGTCATAAAGTTGATTCGCATGACCTTGTTTGAGTTCAAGAGATATTAAATCTTGTTTGTGAATCTTTTGGCTGGCCTTGGCCCATGCGTGTAAGTCGGCCCATATGTGTACGTTCGCCAGGTCGTGAATTTCTGCTTTTGCTGCGGAATCGTTTGCGTCGAGCCAGCGAGTAACGACCTGCTGACTCCACACGCTATTGCGAACCAACCATGCGAATAACCCACGACCTGAGACGTCCAATCCGAACAATACAGAAGATATATAACGCTGTGTCCCGTTCAGCGTGGAACGGGTTGTGTCTTCGCCGCCTATGTATACTTTCAGAGAATGTTTTTTCGACGTTGTCGTCCGAGTCACCAGCCACGTCTGGCCATCGACCGTGCCTTCTGCAGTGACCGAGGCTTTGCCCACGTCTTCGTTTACGATGGACGCACAGTCGAAAGGAAGAGCAGGTCTTCCGTCTGTCATTCCAGTCAGACACCACAACCAAGCGCCCGCCGTGGCCAATGATTTCCCAGCGCCGTTGCTGCTCTGCGTGTCGTTGCCGATCACACCCGATATCAACGTGAGTCCCTGTCCTTCGAGTGATATCGTCAGCGGGCCTGTGAACGGACCAAACCCCTCGAGCGTCATTTTGATAGGGTGCACATCGGTCTTCGTGCGCTTTTGGGCCGTGGTCGCTGTGGACAAACGTTCTGTCAACAATGCCCACGCTTTGCCGTCTCGTTCCATGTTGTTTAACTTGGCATATTCCGTCAATAAATCGACCGGCTGCATGCTGTCGCCGTTCGAAATGCGTGTCTCGACCGGTTTGTGTGGACGTTTCACCTGCACGATAATATTTTGCGAGGTCAGGGTGTCGATGCACTCACCGAGAGCGGTCGAGCCATCCGTCTCCACGGAAACCCTGTCGTTCGGCCGCAATTCGTTCGCTCTCGCCAAGAGTTGGGCCGACGTCCACTTGTATTGGCGCGCACCAATGTCGATGGGGATATGTTCGACCACACGGCCGCGCTCAATGATAACGAGCGCTTTTGTGTCCTCAGCCTCGGAAAGCGTGAGTTGGTACGGCGACCCTAAATAGCGTATGTTTCCATGTTTCTGGGGTGTATGGTAGTGTCCAGAGTACACAGGAATATGCGCCGGGAAATCGGAAGGTTGGACGCCTTCTGTGGACAGGCGGGAATGCGACATTTTAAACCCTATAATGTCAAAGTGTCCCAAGATTACATCGACATCGGTATGCTCGCGGAGAATACTCGCGATTGTTTCAGGCGAACGGCGCCACGGCACCCACAGTTGTTTGTCGATAATGGTCGGCTCGTCCAGCACGCGAATGTGCGAAGAAGCGTACGCAAACGGCGTCAAACCGTGCTCCGTTTCCGCGGCATCAAAGTAGTCATGGTTGCCCGGAATCATAATCATCGGGACAGACCACTCTGTTTCAAAAAATCGCATCAACTCGTTCAGAATATTGACCGGCAATGTACCTTGCGAGTGCACCTTGTCGAAGAAATCGCCCAAAAAGCCAACGGGAAGGTTTCGTTGGTCGGCTTCGCGGTGCACGCGGCGCAAGACCTGCATGCACGTGTCATAAGTCCGCGGGCTCAAGTGCAAGTCAGAGAACAACAACATTCACACCAAAATAGCAGACTCATATACCAGATTTTACAAATGCTCTACTTAATCAAAACGATAGTTATTTCAGTATCTCCTCTTTGGTTTTCGATATTTCTGCTGTCGACATTTGGCCTTGTTTCTGTATAACAGATAGATGTCCCAGCTGCTTTGAGATAGACCCCTCATAACATTTAGGGGAGGGTTGTTTACGTACGAGTTCGCGAAACTCACTTATTTTGTTGGCGGTGGTAGACACTGCACCCGGGCTTTCCCTGTTCATTCCGTCACGCGTTTTGTGTGCATTAAATACTCACTTTAAGCGCTGAGTTCGGGCCAATCGCCATCGTCAGTGAATTCCGAAGACGCCACAGACGGCGCCTCGGACGAAGTAGACGACCACACAGAACTTGCCTCAGAAGCCGACGTGTCGGCTTCCGTAAGCTGCTCCTCAAGATAGTCTGCGTGCTCGTAAAGCCGCGTCTCCACAAACTCCAGCGCGACCTTGCGCTGCTCCACGGGCGTGGAGGGCGGAAAGCGAATCCAAAAGCGGTCATCTTCGTGGTAGACGGTGCATTTGCAACCCTTGCACTCGTCCAGCTGTGCAATACAGGCTGCGATGGTGCGCAAGTTGTGGCCGCCTCGGCCAATAAGACGCCCCACAAACTCGGGGCGCACCTCGATGCCGTGGTTGGCGATGGCGACTTCGTCGCCGAATGAGTCCGCCACGTAGGCGATGGCAGCGTCCATGTTAGGCACGAGGACCGAGAAACACTCGCCATCGTACGACACGTCGATATCGTAGCCCGGAAACGCCTCACGGAAGTCGGAAGACAAAGCTTGGACACGACTCCACTTGCGACCCACCAATGCTCCCACCACTGCAGAGTCACAGGAAATCTTGAGTGTCGTCAACCCGGATTGCGGTGCTTCACAAACACCAAACGCGCCGTACGGCGCGTCAGCAAGCGTGTAAAACGTATTTGCGTTCATTGTGACAGGTCTCGGCTATCGAAACGTGTTCCGTGCCTGTGTTTGGGACAACAGTGGTTTGTACTTGTCGGAAACAATCGTTGGTGTATTATAATGTTTTAATTTAAATTAAATTAAAATAATGCCCTGTGAAGAATTTTCCTGGAAGAACCGGTTACTTTTTTCGTTTTGCGCCGTGTCTGGCCTTCACGCCACTGGGCTTAATATTTTGACTATGAATAGTCGTATCTTTGACAAATTGCGAAAAGTGTGCTCTCAATGCCAAAGTATCTCGGTTCGGGTTCACGCGCTGGAGCCCCTTGTCTAGTGCACGCACCGCCGCCAGATTCTGACGCTCTCGGCGCGCCCGAAGCTCTTTGACGCGCGCCGGCTCCTGACGCATCATGTCACGCATCCGGGCATAATAGTGCCCACCCTTGTGAATGTGTGTGTTAGTATACGCCAAGAGTTTGCTGTTCTGCAAGACGTTGTAGGTTTTGCGCGAAGCCTTGACCTTGACGAAAAAGTCGAAACCGTATCGAACGAACGACTCGGACTTGGTCTTCTTGACGTCCTGGTCGAAAATGAGATTGTTGATGGACAAGACTTTGACCGGTTTCCATTTACGATGGTGATACCATTCGACCGTTTCACCCTCCACGAATCGACACGTCACGGTTTCGACACCCTCGTCGGACATGAGCGCATCCAAGTCGTCGTCCAAGACGTCGTCCATATTACTGATCACCGTTCGGTGTATATACCCACATATTTTTAATTTAATTTAAATTAAAAGTGCCAGCTCGCAGCAAAAAAAAAAATATCGTCGTCCCTCGCGTTTTAATTTAAATTAAATTAAAAGTGCCAGCTCGCAGCAAAAAAAATATATCATCGTCCCTCGCGTTTTAATTTAATTTAAATTAAAAGTGCCAGCTCGCAGCAAAAAAAATATATCATCGTCCCTCGCGTTTTAATTTAATTTAAATTAAAAGTGCCAGCTCGCAGCAAAAAAAATATATCATCGTCCCTCGCGTTTTAATTTAATTTAAATTAAAACGCGATGAATTTCCTTTCCTATGCGGACAAACTTTTGTGCAACATTGTATGGAATCCTGGGGAGTCCCCATGGAAGGCCTGCACGGTAAGAGTCGCGTGTCGCAACCTGTGGGAGCGCAACCACCCGTTAGTGCGCAGTGGCAAAGGCTTCTGGCGCACGAACGAGATTATAGTGGTCGGGTACGTGCTGAAATCCGACACGCATATATTTCGGCCCATTTACCATCATGCTCGGCAAAAGCGTTTGGACAACGTTCTCAACATGATAAAAGACCGCATCGGAAACGGCCGCGGCGCGGTATGTGACGGTGTCAACTTGGGAGGCGGCCCGTTCGTGGTTCGTCTACGGCAGAATATGGCCCGGCGGGCGATGCTCTGCCTACCATTGCCTGTATCGATGATCGGTTACATCGGGTCATTCGTGTGACTAATAAATGTAGCGTGGCGGCTTGATGTGTTCAGAAGAGAATATGTACATTTTATGACATAACATAAACGAATTCCCATTATAATTGTATATATATGTGTTTGTTTAAAGACTACGACCAGGTCGCTCGCATCAAAGTCATGCAATGGCGTCTCCAGTACCCCAATCGCAGGACTCCTTCAATCTCTCAGCTCGCGGTCATGTTGTCCGACGTCCCCTCCAGAAAACGAGAACAGGTGGGCATTGGGATTATGCATCTAACTCGTCGGTAGACCCTTCCGGCAAGTCTGAGTCGTCGGAGGACGATTCGCACAAAAAGTCGGGTGGATTGTACGAATCGCTGTCGCTGTCGGTGCTCGAGTAGGCTTCCTGGGCGTCCGCGAGCTCGAAAATCGCCTCGGACGCTTCGATGCTTTCGTCGCACTCGGCTGCGTCTTCTGTGTCGCCGTCTTTCGTCTTCGGTGCCCGCAATTTTTTTTTGTATGCCAGTACAAGCTGATGCGGCGGAGGCTGACCCACCAACCACTTGGGTTCCAGGTTGCGCATGCCTCTCAGGCGGGCGCGCTTTGACTTGCGCTTGCGTTTTCGGGGTTTGCGGCGACATGTCAGGCGCGATTTGACGTTGCTCGGGCGGTATACACACTTGGGCATGTGGGGGTTGGTGAATGTTTGTAGTTATTTATACAGAAATATACTGGTCTCAGTTTTTTGATTTAAACGTGGCTCAGAAACAGCACCGGTCTTGTTTGGGTTTGCTGTGGAATTCTATCTTCTGTTTTTGTACTTGGGGCAGTTGTTTGAGTTTGTGGATGAGAGTATCAAAGGTGGTGTTTACGTTCGACCCATCTTTGGACGAAAGTTCTGAATACGTCAACCCTTTTCCGAGCGCCCACGCAGTACCCTCCTTTCTGTCCACGACGCGTTCAAGGTCTGTTTTGTTTCCGACGAGCATTGCGGCACAGTTTCGTGCGTCACCGTATGCTACATATTCTCGCCACCACTGTTCCAGGTTGAGAAACGAGTCGCGGTTTGTAACATCGTACACAAACATGATGGCATTTGCGCCACGATAGTAGGAGCTCATGAGAGATTGGAAACGTTCCTGTCCGGCCGTGTCCCAGAACGTGAGTTTTGTGTCGTCGTCCGTGTCTTTGTGTGTGAATTCTACACCGATGGTGGATGGCGTGTTGTCGTGAAACTTGCCAAAGACGTAGCGGTTGAGTATGCTCGTTTTGCCAGTGCCAGCGTTACCTACGATGACGACTTTGTACGTATTCATGTGTTCAGATGCGCGCGCCTTAAATAGAAGTATGTGCGTATAGGTTTGCGTCGTACACGGCTTGTTTCTTCAGGCGTTTGGCCGAACTGCGTGCATCGACTATGTTTTGAATGTCTTGTGACATTTGTTCTACAATTTCTTCGGACTGTGCCGCTTTGGCGAATTTACGCAGAGTCCTGTTGAACGTTCTGTATTTGGATTTTTTTTTAAGGTCAAGCAATTGCAGAAATACTTGGTAGTGTCGACTGGGCCGTTTGCGTTTTTTGGTAGGCACAATGTCTGATACGAACCTATCGAAGCGCAAATTGAGGGAGCTTCGACACATGGCGCACGTTGGCGTGTCCTCCGCCAGTCTGAGCTGTTCCAACAAACAGTCGAAACACGCCATATGTGTTTGGTGACACATGACGATGGGGTGATGCACCGTGTCCAGACAGAAGCAACACTTGAATGCGTCTTTCATGTTGTGTTGACGTACACGGTATAAATAAGCGTGTGTCTGACAGCAAATGGGATTCATTTGGTCGAAGCCCCGTGGAACACTTGACGATTCTCTCATTACGGAATACCCTGTGTTGGTACGTGTCGGAGACTTGTTGCTGGTACCGACGAACGACACGGACATCACGTTAAACGACCGTCTGTGGAAGCATGTAGGAGTGGTCGCCGCGCCCGACAAGGTTTTCTGTGATGGACGCTTCGTCGACGTGAATGAGTTTCTTGCCTCTCATGTGTCAGTCGTTGTGCGTCAATTGCACTGCGCGCGCCCGTACGGGTTCGAACAGCGGTTCTTAGTAGCAGCCTATGACTCTCTCACACACTCTATAGACAAAGCGCCGGAGCACAGGGCTGCATTCGAAATCGGTTATGTGCTGGCGGCAATGGGGTTTATACACTGGGAGGATGTTCCAATGGTAAGGGCCTACCACTTCTCGGCTGAGACGCCCTTTCGTAGATTAAATTTGCATATGTATTCAAAACATTTTTTCTTGTGAACGTTTACTTTGGTAGGTCGTTAATTAAATTTGAGTTCCAAGTCTTGTATTCTCTTGAGCAGATTCATGAACGAGGTTCCTTTGACAGTGATGTCGATGTTGCGAAACTCAACGACACCGGCGTCCGTCGCGTCTTTGGCGAGTATCACACACTTGTCTTTCGGACAGTCCAGCGCAAACCCGCCTCGCAATTTCAACTGATTTTGAAATTCGGACTCGGCGCCTCCGGCCGTACCCTCCAGCTGGACGTTTTCCAACAAGCGGTCGAAGCGCAAGGTAGTCAACGTTGTGCCGGTGAGCGAAGTCTGCCCGTTGACGTTGAGTTTCTGCAGGACGAAATCGCCTCCGACCACTTGTAATGTTTGCGCCCGAGCCGCGTTGGCAGTGTTCACCCAATACTGCACCGAATCGCCCAGACCGCACTGGTCAGGAATGTTACGCACCTCTGCGATTAACTCGTTTCCGAGCGCCCACGGTAGGATATACGCGGCGAGAATAAGCCACATTGTCAAATAAATGGAAAGACCTTTATATATGCTGTTTTACAAAATGGTTTGTAGTCTCTCGAATATCAACTAACAATACACTGGCCCGGTGCACTGGTCGCTGTCCCGGAGTCCGGTGTAATACGCGTCGGGACACGGTTGTGTCCACAGTATTTCTGTATTAGTCCAACCGTCGTCAGAGCTATCTTCCCTCTGTAAGATTTTGTTATTCCCGGCGCCAACCACATTGAAGACGACGCCGTCGAACCAAATACATCTGCATAAGCCGGACGCCTCCTGATCGTTGATGAACAATGTGTTGTCAGCACGTACCCCCCAGACCTCGCCGTTGCCGATCACGGCCGTGTAACATAGGGTAGATCCGTCCCCCGAGTTCTTGCCCTCGGCGCACGTCTTGCAGGTTGTTTGACCCGGTTCGTCTTGATACGTCCCACTAGGACATGGCCTTTGAAGATTGTCGAGGCAGTAATGACCTAGGGCACACGTGTCACAGGCACTTTGGCCGTTGTCGGAGATGCTCCCAACGGCACACGTTTTACATTCGGTTTGGGCGGTCTGGTCTTGGTACGTTCCCGCAGCACACGAGCGTTGCACGTTGTCCGTGCAGTACCGACCCACTTCGCACGGAGTGCATGTTGCTGCCGCTGTCCCGGATATGTGCCCGGCCTGACAGGCCTTGCAAGTGGTCTGGCCAGGTTGGTTCTGGTACGAGCCGGCTGGACACGGGGTTTGCACGTCGCCGTTGCCCGGACACTTGTGCCCCACGGCACAGTCGTTGCAAGTTTCTTGGGCTTCGGTGGACGTTTGGCCAGCGCTGCAGAGTTTGCACGTGGTCTGGCCGGTCTCGTCTTGGTACGAGCCGGCTGGACATGGCGTTTGCACATCGCCGTTGCCCGGACACTTGTGCCCCACGGCACAGTCGTTGCAAGTTTCTTGGGCTTCGGTGGACGTTTGGCCAGCGCTGCAGAGTTTGCACGTGGTCTGGCCGGTCTGGTCTTGGTACGTGCCGGCTGGGCACGGTATTTCTTCGTCGTCCGAACACGAATGGCCGACTGGACACGGCGTGCATGCCGTGCATGTATTTGGGTCAGCACTATCTTCGCGAGCCTCTCCCGGTGGACATGCGTCGCAGCACAGCAGAGCTCCGTTACCACTGTTTTTACCCGGCGCACAGTCGACGCACAGGTGGTCGGACTCGTACTTGCCCGCGGCGCACTGTACGCAGTGTTCGAAGTATCCCGTCCCCGCTTCCGACGATGTGCCTGGTAAACACGCTGAACATGAGCTCGCGCCGACCGTGGAAAAATATCCCTGAGGGCAAATCTCGCAGGTCGTCTGGCCCGTTGTACCTTGATAGGTGCCGCGTGGGCATTCCCTCTCTATGTGGTCGTCGTCTGAGCAATAGTGTCCAGCGCGGCACACAGTGCATGTCTCACACTCGCCGAGCGATGTCTTGCCAGTGACACGGCGCGTGTGGCCCGTCGCGCAGCCGACGCAATCCGCGCACACGGTTTGACCCGTAGTATCCGAGTACTGATGTGGGCCACAGGGTTTACAAACCGCCATATGATTGCGAGTGTCCTGAAAAGTACCGACGGGACACGCGTCGCATTCAATCTCGTCGCAGGAGGTCCTGTCCGCGTGTGCATCGAGATTTTTTATTTTTTGGCCGAAAGGGCATTCGCACGGCCTACATGGGACAGTGGTGTCCGCGACCGAGGCCGAGAACCGCCCGGGGATACACTCTTTACAGGAAGTCGCGCCCTCCAGTGCGTACGTACCCGGTTCGCACGATTCGCACGCGGTCGTCGTTGCGTTGTAGGCTTTACCGCGGGAACATTTTTCGCACGCGCAGCCGTTCGACGTCAGAGTTTCTCCGGGTTCACACTCGGAGCACTTGACGCACCTGTTCTGTCCCACCGTCGAGCTCTTTCCGCGCGGACAATCGGTACATTCGCGTGCACCGTCCGCCGCATTGAACTTGCCCGCCGGACACAGCATGCAATTCGATTTCGTATAGGTGTGCACTAAATGTGCGCGACATTTGAGTCCAGCATCGTCATCCACCATTTTGGTCTTGCCGTAGCGTTGGCACGTGAGCCAAAATCCAGGCTCTGTCGTGATGCTGATGTCATTGGAAGGAGGTGCAACTGTGAAACGCAATGCAGCTTTCGTGTCCGTGTACCCCGGCGGTTGCGTGCGACGGTCGGCGCAACGACCGTCGTGGATGTCCAGGTCGCAATCACATGCTATGGCGACGTTTTGATAGGTGGCTTCGACCACGATGTGGCCAACACCATTCGTCTGCACAGGTGTTGGCGCAGCTGTGGAGGACGGACACCGAACAAAGTCACATGCATAGTCGTCCGCGGTCGCGGGGTTGCAGCCGCCGAGCGGCACTCCGTTCATCGTCACGCTTGTGACCCGTGCGCTACCACTGGCCAGGCCGGCGCGCAACACGTCCCATTGTACATGGTAATCTGTATTCGGCTGGAGCCCCGCGATGGTGCCGCTCCAAGCATCGCTCGTGTCGAAGGCGTCTTGGTACAGCACGTAGACGCGCGATTTCTCTTGTGGTGCCTCTTGGGACACAAAGCAGGCGCCTTTCGTCCGTGTGCCATTGTTTGGTCTGGCGCTCAGTGCGTTGAAACGTTCAGGATGCACTATCGAATTGACATATCTCCCGTCCTCAGTGTCGTCGGTCAAAACGCGCTTCAAAGATAACCATTCGTCGACGGGTTCGGAAGACGTTTTGTATGTCTCAGTCCACCACTGACTCGCGACTTCGGTCACCAGCGGCACGTCTTGGTCGTCTGATGTCACGCGCGTCAGCGCACCTGAAAGTCTCAAATATACGTCACTGTCGTCTGCACTGTCCTTCTGCTCACCCCACAAGCCGTCTTGTAGTTCTCGAAAATCCGGCTCTACCCACTTGTAATTAGCATCTGCGACCTCTTTCCATCTTTTCACAGTGTTCACATTCCACAATTCTCTTGTGTCTCGGCGCTGGTGTACGTAATCACCATTGATGTACGGTGGTGCCCACGAGACGGCGTCGCACAGGTCGTCTTTGTCACAGATGTCAAGACAGGTGTCGAGCTGTGTGTCTGCATTCACCAGGCCAAACCTCGCGCCTCCCCAATCGATGACCGCGGTTTGGCCGTCGCTCGCCACCGACAATGTCGGCGTTTTCATGAGGTAAGCGTCTATATCTCTTCCAAGGCGCACGGCTTCGTGCATACTCCAGTCGGCCGTCGATTTGGTGAACACATTCGAGTACTGCCCCTGCACGCACGTTTCGCACACTGGGTCCGAAAAGTACTGGCCGCGCAAACACGCGTCGGTCTCGGGCGCCCTCGTCTCGAGTGGGTCCCACGCCAGCGCGGTGCGCCGCCTATTTTCTGCCATCGTCTGAACGGCGCCGCTGAACACTTTTCCACCGGCCACTATTTGCGTGGGACCATTGTACACACCGTCGCATGTGCCTAATCGAGCCAGTACCGGGGCGTTGTTCACGTGACAGAATCCTGTGTACCCCGTAGGGAAATACAGCATGGTCGGATTTGTGTTCACGTACAGATTCGAGTTGTGTAGATAGCATCCGTACGGCTTTGTTGCGTCGTTCATGGTGTCTTGAATCGAAAACTCTACATCTCTCAGGACTTTCGCGGTGTCTTCGCATCGCTCTTGGACGCTTTTTTGCGCGTCGTTGGTAACAATGTGCTCGTAACCGTCGCTACACATGTACGTGGTGCCCACGTGCGGACATATGGCACATTCCGCTAAGGAACTGCTGTATTCTGAGTTCATAAACTTACCACGCGGGCACGCTATACACGGTTGAAACGTGAACGTTTCAACGGCGTTCGGACTTTCCGTGAATCTACCGCTTGGACACTGGCGACAGTCTCCGTTCGACACGTAGTGAGATGTCGGACACACTTTGCAATCTTGTTGACCCACTTCGTCTTGGTATACACAATCGGAACACGAGGGTGCGTCATATGTGTTGCTCATTTTGCCCGATGGACAGTCTTGACACGTGTCGCCGGTTTTGTAGCGACCGGGAAAGCACGTGTAACACTTATAAGTCGCACTGAACTGACCCAGAGGACATTCTTTGCAGTCGGAGACGTCTACACTACCCCTGTCATTGGTCATCTTCGTGTCTGAACACATAATGCACGCTGTGGACGCCGGGGTGTCCTGGTAGAATCCGTGCGGACACAACAAACATGCAAAACTGGACGACATTTTCTGCAGGGGGTTGTACCGTCCGTGCGCGCAGTGGGTGCAGGCACTCTCCGCACCCGCACCCGTGTACGCGTTGTACTTGCCGGCGCCGCAGTTTGTGCACACGTCGACGCTTGTCGCTGCTGCCGACACTGAATATGTGCCCGCGTCGCACGCTACGCACGATGCGGAACTACTCTGTGATTGATAGTACCCGACCGGGCACGCATTGCACGGAGTTGACGCACCTGGACTATATTTCCCGGGGTCACAAGATTGACACACACTCACTTTATCGGGCTTGGTGCCTACCCAGTTGCCACACACAGGCACATTGAACGACTCATCGATATAACAATTGTTATTATTGTCATAGTAAGAATCGCTCGACTTTCCCGGTGGACAAACTGTACACGTCTCCGCACCTTTTGTGTCGCTGAAGTACCCGGCTGCGCACTTTTTGCATTCTGTCTGGCCTACCTGGTCTTGATATTCTGACTCTGTACACTTCCATTCGTCTGACGGTGCAGTCTGTACACCGTGTAAATTCAATGCTGACCCCTTCGGGACGGCGTTGCACGAATCAGTACCCGTTTCGCTCTGATAGCGCCCAGGGGGACACAGATTGCATTGCGCATCCGTGTATTGATACCCCACGGGACATGTATGTGTCGTCGGGTCGACGGCTTTGGCAATGTCAACACATTTATCAGAGACGCCCAAGGGTTCCACTGCTATACTATTAACCCTGTCGTTCTGTACCCAACCCGTTGGACAGTCCTGACAAGACGTCTGACCGTGCTGGTTTTGATACTTGTTCACTCCACAATGAACACATTCAAGCTCTGTGGTAAACGGTCCCCTGGGTTTGTATATGTCGTTAAAATCTGAGTGCATAAAGACGGATTCGTCAGGAGCATAATATCCGGGCGCGCATGCATAGCATTTCTGGGTCTGTATCTGGTCATAATATGAACCAGAACCACAACAACTCACAGCACCCGCTGACGAGGTTGTATTTTCTGGACAATCAATGCAGATGGTTTGACCGCTTTGGTGTTGATATCGGTTCTGGGCGCATTGTTTACAATCCTGTTGCCCAATTTCGTCTTGGTAAAGCCCAGCAGAACATGCATCGCAGACTGGTGACCCAGTGTCCGGTTCAAAATAACCCGGATTGCATGCCGTGCAGGCCGTTTGACCCCTTAGGACTTGGAACCTGCCCGCAGCACAGAGTTTACAACTCGTCTGGGTTTCTTGGTTTTGGTATCGACCAACGGCGCAGTAGTCACACGTTGACGACCCCGTGGACGAGCCAAACGTTCCTGTGGCACAGCGTTTACAAGAGGTTTTTGCCTTTTCGTTTTGGTAGTAGGCTACGGGGCAGGCTGGACAATCCCACCATTTTCGCGTGCCAGACGACACGCCAATTCGTCCCGTCGGACACTGCTTACAATGCGAAGGGTCGTATCCATCTTGGTAATATCCAATGGGACAACTGGTACACGAGGACGCTCCTGCACCACTGTACTTTCCCTGACTACATTGACTACACGACGACGCACTGCTCGAAGAATAGTACCCCGCCGAACAACTTGTGCAAGAAGTCCGCGCAAAACTGTCTCCAGAGACATACCGACCTGCTGTACAAGATTTGCATGCCGTTTTCGTGTTATATGTCCCACTTGGACAGTAAAACTCGTATTTGCTATAGTCATTGTTGTTCGTATTGCCTGTGCCATACGAGCCTCCCTGGCCACAATAGGTGCCGCGGTAGCTTGTATAATACGTACCCATTTCACAATACCCTTGATTAGTGCGCCAATTATAAGTGAATCCGTTATAGCCATCGAGCTGACATGACGTCCTACAAAATTCGAAGTTGTTTTCCCGCGGGAACAGAACACTCCCGCAATTTGTTTGAGAATCGCTACTACAGTATCCGTTCATTGCCTTCTTGTACGGACGTAACCCTTCTACGTTGTTGAACACACCAAACATGACTATCCATAATAAAAAACCACGACTCATTCTGTTTTCTTTTATATAACGACTCCGACATTTATATAGGTCACAAATGCGCAACATACTTGCCTTTTTTGAGTATTCGATTTGCCCAGTCGTGCGCTCTGCCTTCCAGAAAATTCCGCGGACGCGCGCGTACGTACGGTTCGACGCGTCGCACATCGAACGATGCGGTGCAGTGATAGAGTGCGCGGAGTAACAGGCGTCGTGTGTTCATCGGCGCACCAGGAAGACTTGCGAGTAGCACATCTGGGTTGACGCCCGAACCGACGAGGTCGAACAGTCGTGCGTCCATGCACGGAGAAACGAGTGCCTCGACGACCGCCGAGTCCAGGTGTGAAGCCGTGCGACTGAGAGCCGGCGTACGCGTTAAACTTTGGAGGCTTGTGCCCACCGATGTCGGGGTCACCATGGCCCGAATGTTGCGAGCCATGGTGACCCAGCTTAGACGGTCTCCGTCCACAAGATGAATGTCGACCGACGTCGTCGACCCGGACGCAAAGAATCGACATTCGGCCTGTACGTAATACGGTGACACTGTTTCCACCGTGTATTTCCATCGCGCGTCCTGCATCTCGACGTAGAGACCCAACTGCGCGAAAATGTGCCACAGTGTGTCACGAAATGTGAACGGGTCTCCGGACGTTTCCAGGCGCAAAGAAGACCACAACCAATACTCGGGTACAGCGGGAGGTGGCTTCCGCGCAGAGTGCACGTAGCGCATCACGTCGAGGCCAGACCACGCATAGCGCGCACGCATCGCCTCCACAAACTTGGCCGAGTCCCAACGCGGGTCGCCCGGCTTCGGGAACCCCAACGTCTGTAACTGCGCGGGCTCTAACTGACTGACGAACCGCTCGAACTTGCCAGAGTACATCGCGCTGGTAAACCCTGGATTCCATTGCTGAATGTCGGCACCCTCTTTGGCCCACAACAAGTTGTGCGCGTACCGCACTTGGCCCCGGTGCACGGGCGTTCCACGGTGCCACGTGTCGAGACCATACAGCAGCACGTCGCCCGGTTCGAAATGCGGCACAATCTCGCGCGCATAACACTCGTCGCGCAGAGCGGCAGAGTCCCCGGACATACTTGCCTCTGCTTCTTTCTTTTGATTCACAAACGGGTTTCCACCTATGCCTGGCATATGCGTGTACGGCCAAGAATACACAGGGTCGTTCAGGCCTTGGCGTGGCACGACAGCAGTCGCACCTCCGGTTTCAGCAGTGTCCGAATAATACACCAGCGCCGCCACCGCGACTGGCTCGCCGGGCTGTGGCATGTCCCACTGGTTGTTCCCGTAGTCCATGTGCACGCGCTGGTCGCTGTTTGACCCCGTGCCGCTCGACGGAACGCCGTACTTGGCCCACGGGACAGATTGCTTCAGACGAATGTCAAAACCCAAGATTGCACGCACCGCCTCCAACAGGGCAGGGTGCACAGTGATGTCGTTGAGCGCCGGTGTGGACGGAAAGACGGCCCCGTTGCCCGAACCAAAGTCCTGCACGGGTTCTTCGGCGTCCGGCGGGAAGTGCACACGCATTTCTTTGACGGCAGCCGCGGGACATACCGCATGTTTCAGAATGACGTACCCCTTCTCACGAAACTCGCGCTGCATGGTGATACTCATAGTCGAACTTATATACAATCCACAAAGCATTTTAATTTAATTCAAATTAAAACTGGGCCAGGCGACACCGCTCGAGTCAGCTCGAGAATTTAATTTAATTTAAATTAAAATTGGGCCCGGCGACACCGCTCGAGTCAGCTCGAGAATTTAATTTAATTTAAATTAAAATTGGGCCCGGCGACACC
>Ga0255775_1000202_pt1 | contig 59270 bp, 59 predicted proteins | sample 011ome_26_FD_179973 | JGI IMG/M metagenome (GOLD analysis project Ga0255775, IMG submission 179973) | Coastal salt marsh microbial communities from the Groves Creek Marsh, Skidaway Island, Georgia - 011511BT metaG (version 2) | ecosystem: Environmental > Aquatic > Marine > Intertidal zone > Salt...
CGAGTGCCGCACAAACAGGCCGGACACATGGCAGCACCGACCAGCGATGCATCACCGTCAAAAAACCCTTGCCAACACGGAGCCGTCCACACATGGCTACATGCGGACGAACCTGGGGCGGGAGAGAAACGGCAGCTTTTGAGCCCATAGCAGACACGAATTCGCAGCGCTGAGACCAATACCCGCTATCGGGTGCGAACCGAACGTATATCGGTAAATGGCAATGCGTCCGTTCGTCGCCCGCAGCAGAAATTGCCCAAAAGAAAACGGCGGCCCCGAAGGACCGCCGTTTTTATTAACTTTCCGAATTGGGGTCAGGCTGCGCGCTTGCGTCTTGCGAAGCCGAGACCGGCAAGGCCGAGGCCGAGGAAGGCGATCGCCGCCGGCTCGGGAACGGCAGAGATGACCGTGTTACCCGCGATGGTCACGCCATCGATCGCCAGGCCGCTATCGTAGGCGGTGTCGCTCCAGTTGGTCACGCCGAACAGCAGCGAATAGGTGCCAGAGGCGGCAATCGTGTATGTGGCTTCGATCCAGCCGGTATAGCCGCAGCCGGGGTCGAAACAGGCACCGGAACTGGATCCCAGAGGGGACCAGGCGGGCCCGCCGCCGATAATGCCGCTTGTCGCCGGCACGAGGGTCGAATCGTTGGCCGGAAGGCCGAAACCCGGGGACGTATCGCCGGTGGGCTGGGTGCGGGCCGAAAAAAGGTTCGCCGCCACGTTGCTGCCGGAATCGAGCAACTGGGCGAAGGCGTAATCCGCAAACCCGGATCCGTCCGACGTGACGTAGTTGAAGTAGAATTTCAACTCGTCGCCGATGTTCGCCGAAAAAGTGGGGGTTGTCAGCTGGGAGCCATTCTCGCCGCCGATGCCCGAGATCTGTCCGGCGCCGGCGACGCCGCCAGCGGTCGAGATATACAGGTAGGATGAAGTGGCAAGCGGCGAGAGCGTCACGACGCCGTCCGCCCCCAGCGTACCGCAATTGCCGATGCAGGTCGCGCCGGCCGGTACGGGACCGGCCTGAACCTTTGCAGCGCCAAGCGCCATCGTCGCCGAGAAAGCAACTATGGCAGCTGTCCGAACTAGCTTTTTGATTCCTGTTTCCATCTCATTCTACCCATTTTTAACTTGCGCAGCTTATCGGCTTTTCGCGGTGGACGTCTCTGAACCGCGCTCCTGACATCGATCATGCAAAATTCGTGCCAACTACAAATCGGGAGAAAATAATATGGAAAATCAATTTTTTAGGACCACGCGTTTTCTACGCCGATCTGCGTGGCTGTAAATTAATCCGACACAATCAGGGCAAATTCGGGAATGAAATGTAAAAATATCCGACGCTTCACCCTCCCCGCCCTGCGCCGCGCGCCCTTCGGGTGCCCATTTTTTGAGTCGGGGGGTTGAATTACGGATTACAAAAAAAAGCCCACACACCCTTTCGGGTGCATGGGGTTGTTTTCCGACTTTTCCGGGTCCGCCGGTCCCCGCCCCTGCCGACCGACCGGCCGGCGGGTCCGGTGGCGGGCAGTACGGACCTCAGGCGGCTTTGGCGACCTGCCCGCGGTTATGCGGCACGGTGAGATCGATGTCCGGGCCCACCGGCACGATGCCGGTCGGGTTCACGTCGGATTGTCCGCCGTAATAGCCCTTCTTGATGCCGGGGATATCGACCACCTCGGCGATCCCGGGCGTCTGGTACAGTTCCAGCGTCCAGTTCCACAGGTTCGGATAATCCTGAATGCGCCGGATGTTGCATTTGAAATGGCTGAAATAGACGAAGTCGAAGCGGATCATGGTGACGAACAGGCGCCAGTCGGCTTCCGTCGGATACTCCGCCACGAGGTAACGCTGCTTCGACAGGCGGTCTTCGAGGAAATCCAGGGTCTCGAACATCGGATAGATGAATTCCTCGTAGGCTTCCTGGGTCTTGGCGAAGCCGCAGCGGTACACGCCGTTATTGATGGTCTCGTAAATGCGCTCGTTCAGCGTATCGATCTCGGCGCGGTGCGCTTCAGGGTACAGGTCCGGCAGATCGTTGGTCGCCCATTCGTCGAATTCGGTGTTCAGCATCCGGATGATCTCGGACGACTCGTTGTTCACGATGGTCTTCTTCTGGCGGTCCCACAGGGTCGGGACGGTGACCCGGCCTGTGTAGTTCGGATCGGCAGCGATATAGACCTCGTGCAGTTCGAGCTTGCCGTCGGCGCCGGGCTGCAATTCGTCGATGCCCTGCGTATAGGCCCAGCTGGTGATCCGCGGCAGGTCCGACAGCGTCACCGAGATCACGTCTTCGAGACCCTTGAGGCGGCGGATGATCTGGGTGCGGTGCGCCCACGGGCAGGACGGCGCGAGGAACAGGTGATACCGTCCCGGCTCCGCCTTGTAACCGGACGATCCGTCCGCGGTGACGCTATCCCGCCAGACCGATTGCGGGCGCACGAAGGCCCCGCCGGTGGGATTGCGGTATTTTGCATCGTCGTCGATCCATTTTCCGTCGATCACCATGCCCATTTTTCCGGCTCCTCCGCCCTTTATGAATATGTCCTGATAATAGGGTTTTGCCGGGCGGGGTCAAAGCCTGACCCGGGCGGGGATACGTGGACAGAACCTGCGGCTTCGGCCATCATCGCCCACAGAAAAACGAGATGGAGGGGAAAATGAACCTGGAGCTTCCGGAAGAGCTGCGCATGCTGAAGGAGACCCTTCGGCGGTTTATCGATAACGAGGTCATCCCGATCGAGCGCGACGCCTATGACGGCGCCGAGATGGTCCCCGACATCCGCGAAAAGCTGGAGGCCCGCGCGCAGGAACTCGGCATCTGGGGCGTGGACGTGCCGGAACATCTCGGCGGACTCGGCATGGGGCTGCTTGCCCGCGTGGTCATCTGGGAGGAAACCGGCCGGACCATCGCTTTCCCGCGCCGCAAGAAATGGATCTTCGGGCCCGATGTCAGCCCCCTGCTTGCCGAATACGCCAATGCCGAACAGACCGAAAAATACCTGAAGCCCTGTATCGACGGCACGCTCAAACCCGCCTTCGCGCAGACAGAGCCCGATGCCGGCGGCGATCCCGCCGGCCTGAAAACAACCGCTGTCCGCGATGGCGACCACTACGTCATCAACGGCAACAAGCGGTTTATCACCGGCGCCGATACCGCCGACTTCTTCCAGGTCATCTGCGTCACCGATCCGGCCAAGGGCACGCGCGGCGGCATTTCCTGCATCCTGGTCGATGCGGATACCCCCGGCGTGAAGGTCCTGCGCAAACAGCAGACCATGATGGACGACGCGCCCTGCGAGATGGCGTTCGACGATGTGCGGGTTCCCGTCACCAACCTTGTCGGTGCCGAAGGCGACGGCTTTCGCATGGCGCAGACCTGGATCACCATGGGCCGTCTCCGGCACGGGGCCATCGCGCTCGGCACCATGGAACGCTGCCTCGAGCTCGGCGCGTCCTATGCAAAGGACCGGGTAACATTCGGCAGTCCCCTCGCGGACCGTCAATCGATCCAGTGGATGCTGGTCGACACCTATGCCGATCTGCACATGACGCGGCTGATGGTGTATGCGGCGGCGGCGAAATACGATGCCGGCGAGGACATCCGCTGGGATTCCTACATGTGCAAATATATCGGCGACGGCAAGGCGTTCGAGGCTGCCGACCGCTGCATGCAGATATACGGCGGCATGGGGCTGACCACCGACCTGCCGATCGAAAAACTGTGGCGGGACGCGCGGTCCTTCATGATCACCGAGGGGCCGGAGGAAATTCTCAAACACGCGCTGCAACGGCACGTTTTCAATCAATACGGCTGACGCATTTGCCCCTGACCGCCTTTCTGAACGAACCCCGTTACGGGCGGTTGCGCGGGATCGCCCTGATGATCGGCTCGACGCTGGCATTTTCGGGGATGCACACCACGATCAAGCATATCAGCGGCGACGTCGATACGTTCATCATCGTGTTCTTCCGGAACCTGTTCGGACTGGTGGCCCTGCTGCCGCTGTTCCTGCGCCACGGGTTGAGCCCGCTGCGGACAACCCGCATCGGCACCCATGCAATACGGGTCACGATCAACTTCGCATCGATGGTGATGTTCTTCTATGCGCTGTCGGTCACCCCGCTGGCCGAGGTCGCTGCGCTCACCTTCTCCGCGCCGATCTTCGCGACCTTCCTCGCGATCTTCATTTTCAAGGAAGCGGTCGGGCTGAACCGGTGGGCCGCGATCCTGATCGGATTTGCCGGCACCGTGGTTGTCCTGCGCCCGGGGTTCGAGGCGATCAACCTCGGCGCCCTCCTCGCCGTCGGCGCCGCGCTCCTTTGGGGCAGCGCTATCATGGTCATCAAAAGCCTCGGCAGAACGGATTCCGCGCTGACGATCACGTTCTACATGGTGCTGCTGCTGATCCCGATTTCACTGGGGCCGGCGCTGTATGTCTGGGAATGGCCGACCTGGGGGCAGCTCGGCTGGCTGATGGTCGTCGGTACATGCGGGTCGGTGGGACACCTGTTGCTGAACTACGCCCTGAAAGAGGCGCCGACAAACGTGGTCATGCCGATCGATTTCGCCCGCCTTATCTGGGTCGCGATCTTCGGCTATTTCCTGTTCGGCGAGATCCCGGACATCTTCGTCTGGATAGGCGGCGCGATGATCTTCGCCTCAGGCCTCTGGATCGCGCAGGGCGAAAACCGGCTGCGCCGGGAAGTGCCGGCAGAGAAGACCGAAGCGGCGAAAGACTGAGTCAGACGTTCGCGCGGAGAAATGTCCAAACCGGTCTCACGCCCGAGCGGGCTTAGAACTGGCCAAAAGCCCGCGCCGTAATTCCCGTGTCTTCCAGCCTACTTCCCCGCCGGCCGGTCGAGACCGAACAGCTTCAGCGCGTTCTCGCCCAGGATGTTTTTCTTGGCCTGATCGTCCAGCATCGGCAGGTCCCAGATCACGCTCGGCGCATCGAAATCCCAGTGCGGCCAGTCGGATGCATACAGCAGCTGGTCCTTCGCGTTGATCATCTTCAGCGTGACTTCCAGCGCCTCGCGGTGATCGGTTTCCATCGGCTGGCAGGTATAAAACATCTCCGCCATGTACTCGCTGGGCAGCTTTTTCAGCATCGGCGCTTCGGAGGAGCGCATAAGATACGTGTGATCGAGCCGCTGCATCAGCCAGGTCACCCAGGCGAGACCGGATTCGATCCAGATAACGTTGAGGTCGGGGAAACGCTCCGGCATCCCGTTCATGACCCAGTTGCTCATATGGACCACGTTGCACCAGACAAACGACAGCGCATGCATGGTGCCGAAGCGGTTGATCTGGAGCATCGACGGATCGGACCAGTTATAGCCCGCATGGAACCCGAGCGGCTTGCCGGTTTCCTCCATCGCGCGATAGACCTTCATGTAATCGTTGTGATGAACCGGCTTGTTGCGCACCGATGTGATCATAAAGCCGACGACATCGGGGTGCCCGCCCAGTTCCTCTACCGTCTTCAGCGCCGCATGCGGATCGTTGAACGGGATGAAGAGCATCGTCTTCATCTTCGGGTCCATCGGCAGGATATTCTCGCAGAACCACTTGTCGTAGGCGCGGCCGAGCAAAGCTTCCATGTCGAATTGCGGATGCATGCCGAGGTTCAGCATCGGGGTCGGGAAGACCACCATGTAATCCAGATGAAAGGATTCTATCGCGCGGCGGATCAGCGTCACGTCGCGGTGTACGGATGTGTCGTCGACGACCTCTCCCAGTTTCGCCTGATGCGGTACACGCCCGCCGTTATCCTGGTAGCGCAGTCCCAGATCGCCATTGATGCCGTAAGGCGGGCTGCCGGTCCGGTTCTGCAGGTGATCCAGTGCATTGGTCCGCTGGACCTCGTCTTCGATATATTCGCAGATCGCCGCCCAGGATTCGATTTCCATGTGATGCGCGTCGGTATCGACGATAACGATCTCGTCGAACTTGTTCACCTCCCCCTGGAACTTGCAACGTGCGAGAATATCGCGCGTGTCCGTCTGGGTGGTGATCTCTTTGATGGGTATTTCCCGAAGGGATTCGACGCCTGTATCCATGGTTTCCTCCTGTGTCAGAAGATTGATGGTAGTTCCTGCGGCGCGATATCGCCAGAGCGATTATCCCCGGGTATTGTCGCGGGGAAGAGAAAGGGAGAGCGAAAATGCGGCCATTCACCGTCGGCGACATTCTGGTTTCAAGCTTTATCGAGCGGGACGGCCCCTGGCGGGCGCCGACAATCATGTTTCCGACCGCCGACCGGGCGACCGCCCTCGCCCACCTCAAGACGATGGCGCCCGAAGTCTACGACGCCGCGCAGGACCTGCTGGTCATCACCTACCAGACCTTCGTGGTCCGAACGGCCAGGCACAATATCCTCATCGATACCTGCGTCGGCGAACACAAGCCGCTGCGGGGTCCGGCGCTCGACTATCCGAAACAGCCCTGGCTAGACGGGTTTGCCGCCCACGGCCTGCGGTTCGAAGATATCGACTACGTCTTCTGCACCCATCTGCATGTCGACCATTGCGGCTGGAACACCCGTCTGATCAACGGCAAATGGGTGCCGACATTCCCCAACGCGACCTATATTTTCGGCAAGAAGGAATACGAAGCCTGGGAAGCTGATGCCGCGGCCGCGGAACGGGACGAGCGCCGCGCGGCCGTATGGGAAGACAGTTGCCTGCCGATTGTCGAGGCGGGACAGGCGCAGCTGGTCGATGCGGATTTCGAACTCGAAGACGGGATATGGCTCTCCCCCGCCTTCGGCCATTCGCCGGGCCAGGTCTGCGTCAATTTCCGCTCGCAAGACCACCACGCGATTTTTACCGGCGACATGATGCATCATGCATTGCAATGCGTTCAACCGGACTGGAGCACGTGTTTCTGCCCGAACCCCGAAGAAGCCTCCGCCAGCCGCCGGCGAATTCTGGCAGAGGTCGCCGACACCGACACCATCGTGGTGCCCGCCCATTTTCCCGGCCAGACCGCGGGCTACATCGACAGCAGCGGCGATACCTGGCGCTGGCGGTATATGACCTTCGACAACGGCGTTCCGACGCGGGAAAACCAGCCCGCCTGATCCTACTGAAACAGGATAAAGAGCAACGGCACAAGGATCGCCGTCATGACCCCGTTCAGCCCGAGCGCAATTGCCGCGAATGTGCCGGCGACCTCGTTGACCTGGAATGCGCGCGCCGTGCCGATGCCGTGCGCGGTAACCCCCATCGCAAAGCCGCGCGCCCGCCAGTCTTTCATTCCCATCGCGTTGAACAGCGGCGTGCCGATGATGGCGCCCAGTATGCCTGTGATGATGACCAGACCGGCCGTCAGCGACGGCAGCCCGCCGATCCGCTCCGCGATCCCCATCGCGATGGGCGAGGTTACCGATTTCGGTGCAAGCGAGGTGACCGTCTCCATGCTCGCGCCGAGGGCCGCGGCGATGCCCACAGCGGAAACCACAGCGGTCGTCGCCCCCGCGAGCAATGCCAGAACGATCGGCAAAACGGTCCGCCGCAGTTCCCGTCTGTGTTCGTAGAGCGGGACCGCCAATGCCACCACCGCCGGCCCCAGCATGAAATGCACAAACTGCGCTCCGTCGAAATAGCGCGCATAATCCGTGTCCGTCGCCCAGAGCAGGACGATCAGCACGATGACGGCAATCGCGACAGAATTCACCAGCGGGTTTTCACCGCTTTTCAGATAGAGCCAGTGCCCGGCGATATAAGCGGCCATCGTCGCCGTCAGCCATAGCAGCGGATTGGCGGACAGGTAGACCCAGACCTCCGTGACGACCGAGGGCATCAGACGTCTCCCTGCCCGGCGCCGTCATCCGGTCGCGCAACGGCCCGGAACACAAGAACGGTCACGACCAGCGACAGAACCGTGCTGCCGAACAGCGCCGCGCCGATCGCCAGCCATTCGGCCTCGATCCGGGCGGCATGGAGCATCAGGCCGACGCCCGCGGGCACGAACAGCAATGACAGATGCCGGAGAATGACCGACGCGACCTTGCGGAGTTCGTCCGGCACACCGCCCCGCAGCGCAAAGAAGGCCGCGAGCAGCACCATCCCGAGGACAGGCCCCGGGACGGGAACCCCCGTCAACCGGACGATCAGTTCACCCGCAAGCTGGAAGCCGAGAAGCGCTGTTAGCGCTGGGATCAATCGCCGAACCCGTAGAGGGCCGCCGGGTTGGCGACCAGCAGTTTGTGCTGCGTATCCGCATCCGGCGCATAGCGCGGGATCAGGTCCACCAGCGTGCCTTCATCCGGCATGCCTTCCCACAGGTTCGGATGGGGCCAGTCGGTGCCCCAAAGGGCGCGGTCCGGATTCGTCTCGATCACCGCCTGCGCGAACGGAACGACATCGTCATACGGTGCGCCGGTCCGGGACAACCGCTCCGCGCAGGAGATTTTCACCCAGACATCCTCGTTCCGCATGAAGTCGAGCAACAGCCGGAACGGCTCGGACTCGAGCCCGTCCGCGACCTTGACCCGGACCATATGGTCGAACACCACGGGCAGCTTGAATTTGCGAAGATCCGAGTTGAATTCGACGATATCCTCGGCCTCGATATAGATCACGAGGTGCCACCCGAGGCCTTCGATCTTTTCCGCGATGCGGTGAACGCGGTCGAAATTGGGCGGGCCGCTCAGATGCCGCGCAAAGCTGAACCGGACCCCCCGGATCCCGCCTTCGTGCAGGGCTTCGAAATCCTTCTCGATATAGTCCTCATCGACGATCGCCACACCGCGCCAGCGACCGTTTGATGTGGCGATGGCATCGAGCGTCGCCGAATTGTCGGTCCCGTGACAGGTCGCCTGGACGATGACGGATCTGTCGAACCCGAGCAGTCCATGCAGGGCGCGAAGCTTTTCCTTCGGGGCATCGACCGGCATGTAGGTTGTTTTTGGATGATAGGGAAATTTGTCGCTCGGCCCGAACACATGGACATGGGCATCACACGCCCCCGGCGGTGGCGTGTAGGTCGGTTTCGTCGGGGCGGGCAGCGGCGGCGGCGGAAATTTCATTGCAATAAACCGGTTATGAACTGTCCACCGGTTTTAGGACGACACAGCCTTTATCGGCAAGGCTTTCCTGTCAGCAGTTGGGCGAGCCGCCGGTCTGGCCGAGATGGTAGGCGTCGTACCGGATCCGCGTGATCGCGTCGTACCGGATCAGCTTGTTGATCCCGTCCGCGACGGATCCGCTGTATCCAACGGGGCCCGCCGACAGATTCTGGCTGTCAGGCGGATAATCGGACATCACTCCGACAAGGTAATCGCGCACGAAGGCCATGTTGTTGCACACGGCCGCCGCGCCGTTCGTGCCGCGAACGATCAGCGTGGCGACGACATTGCCTTTGGAGGTGAAAATCGCCCCCAGATTGACGAAGTTCTCCTCGTCGTTTTCCCTGAAGCGCTCTTCCGCCCTCGAGGATTCGAGTGCTTTATCGGCAGCGTCAATGACGGCATGGGCGACCCGCCCTGCCTGGCCGCTTTTTCCCGCGCGATCGAGATAAATAGCCAGCCCCACGCCGAGACCGCCGAGAATTGTCACGAGCATCAAGATTTTGAAAACCTTATTCAAAATCCGTCTTTCCTGTTGAATAGCCGGTTACTTTTATACGATCAGCGCGTAAAGGAATCCTAAACAGACTGCCGGCCCCGGCGGCCGAAAACAGGGTCTGGAGATCGGTCCACGACTTGCCTATGGTGACGCCATGACAGACAGATTCATCTACAAAATATGCGCCATGGCGGAATGGAACGCGGCGGTCGAGGCCGGTGTCTATCGCGGTAGCGAAGTCGATATGAAAGACGGGTTCATCCATTTTTCGACCGCCGGCCAAAGCATGGAGACCGCATCGAAGCATTTTGCAGGCGTTGAGGGTCTGGTACTGGTCAAAATTGACGGCCACAGCCTCGGTGACGCCCTGAAATGGGAAGTGTCCCGCAATGGCGACCTGTTTCCCCATCTTTATGGGGTCCTGGATACCGCCGACGTCGAATTTGTCGCCGATTTGCCGCTCGGGGCGGATGGAAAGCATGTGTTTCCCCCTATCGACTGAATCGGGACGTCACGGTAACAGTTCACGTGAACCGTGATAGGCTGTAGCGGACATGACCACCGATACATTCCGAGACGACCTGACCGCCCTGCTGCCGCGCTTGTGGCGCTATGCGATGGTCAAGTGCCGTAATCCCGATCGGGCCAATGATCTGGTTCAGGCGACATGCGAACGCGCCCTGTCGCGGCGCCACCAGTTTCAGGCTGGCACCCGCCTCGACGCCTGGACCATCACGATCATGCAGTCGATCTGGAAAAACGATCTCCGCCGCGAGTCCATCCGGCGCGGTGCCGGATTCGTGGATGCGGAAGACGCCGGCCTGGTCGATACGCGTGAATCCGCTGAAGGGAAGATTTTTCTCGCCCAGGTGTTACAGGCAGTAGACAGGTTACCCGAAGCCCAGAAGGACGCGGTATATCTCGTCTATGTTCAGGGCCTGAGTTACGAGGAAGCGGCAAACGCGCTCGACATTCCTGCTGGTACGCTCACCAGCCGACTGGTTCGGGGACGCACGAAGATTGCCGAGATGATAAGCGACACGTCGGAGCGGGAAAGGAGTAGCGAGCAGACATGACGATCTCTGACGAAGAACTGCTGGCCTATGCCGACGGCAAGCTGACGCCTGACGAAATGGCCGATATCGACCGGCTGCTCGCTGACGATGCCGAAGCGCGCGAGACCATCGCCGCGCTCAGACAGTCGTCTTTGCCCTATCGCGAGGCGGCGGAAGCGCTGATCGAGGTGCCGGATCTCTCGCATATCGCGGACCAGATCAAAGCCTATCAACCGGTGGCAGCACCTTCCCGGTTCAGACGGTTTGCGCCGCTCGCCGCATCCATCGCGGTGTTTTTCGTCGCCGGTCTGCTCGCCGGCCAGTATCTTTTCCCGCCGGGCGCGCCCAAGCCCACGCAATGGGCGGTCTGGGTCGACCGGATCGCGAGCTACCAGGCGCTCTATACGCGCGATTCCGTCTCGCCGGCTGCGACACCCGCCGCCCGCAAGAACGGGCAGATGCTCCGCGTCAGCAAGCTGCTCGGGACCACCATAAACGCTCCCGATCTCGCAAAGCTCGGTGCCGATTACAAATACGCCAAGGTTTTTGCGATTGACGGCGCGCCGCTGGCGCAGATCGCCTATCTGCCGAAGTCCGGCGAACCGTTCTCGGTCTGCCTGATGAAAACGGACAAGGCCGATCACGGTCCGAAATTCTCCACCTCCCACGGCGTTAACGTCGCCGCCTGGCGCAAGGGGGGCATTGCATATGTCTTTGTCGGCAGAACGCCGCGCGACATGATGGACCGCTACATCGGTGCGATACGCGCGGATTCCGGCGCCTGATAAAAAAGTTTGCCATCGACGGATGAATCCGGCGACCCGCGTGTTAACCCCATCGAGACCGAGGAACAGCGCGAGCGGTCGCCCCACCGGCCCTCTCGTTCCGCCTCTGATGCCGATCCGGGCAGGACACGGTGTCAGGGGCGGCCCCGGCTCGACTTTCTCCCCCGCCCTGCCGACATCGCCATCGCCAGACCCTTTGCAGCCGGCCGGATTCTCTTTATTCCTTGAGGGGAACAGGGAGGAACAAAAATGACCCATGCTGTCGGCGAAGACTATGGCGCCATCGATATCGTCTGCAACGCCTTCACCCCGGAAACCGTGGACAATGGCTGGATGTCGACCGACAAGAGCTTTCGCGAGAAAGTCCGGGTAAAACCCGAATACCGCGACGGCGTTTCCCCCGAAGACTATATCGCCATGATGGACCGCTGCGGCATCGAGCGGTCTTTTCTGATCGCCCAACGCTCGGGAGATCTCCGTATCCAGGGGTCTGCCCATATGCCGACCGACTATATTGCGGGCCTGGTGGAGAAATTTCCCGACCGCTATTCCGGGCTGATCGGCATCGACCCGTCGCGCATCATGGAGAGCCTGGCCGAAGTCGAACATGCCGTTCGCGATCTCGGATTCGTCGGCGCGCATCTTTATCCGCACTGGTTCGACGAAGCGCCCGATGCCGCCAAGTATTATCCGTTCTATGCCAAGTGCTGCGAACTGGATATCCCGATCCAGATGCAGGTCGGCCACTGCCTCGTCTACAACCCGCACCGCCGCCTGCCGAGCGTCGGCCACCCCATCTGTCTCGACCGCATCGCCATGGATTTTCCGGATCTGAAACTGATCGGCATCCATATCGGCTATCCCTGGTACGAGGAGATGATCTCCGTCGCGTGGAAACATCCGAACGTCCATATCGGGCTCGACGCCTACGCGCCGAAGCACTGGCCCGAGGCGACCCGCCACTACATGAATTCGTTCGGCCAGGACAAGGTGATGTTCGGCACCGACTGGCCGGTGGTCGACCCCGAACGCGCCATGAGCGACGTGGCCGAGATGGACTGGAAGCCGGGTGCAAAACGCAAGGTCATGCGCGATAACGCGCTGAAACTGTACGGACTTTAATTGCCCTGAAGGCAAGTACGTCTGCCGTCAGGACGGCCCCTGAAGTTTCCCCACGGTGGTAGCAGGGTGCTATAGTCGAGGCATCGAATTCCCCCCGCAGAGGTGCGAAACCATGACCGACACACAGCTTCAGGACCGGACCGTGAAAGGTCTTCTCCAGTTCACCATCCCGACCGGCGAAAAGCTCGTTACCCAGGTCAGCGAGACCGGCGGCGGGCGTACCGATCCGAAGACGGGCAGCTACGAAATGAAGGAAATCACCATTCATGACGGGCGGCCGACGGCCGACCAGCTCGACATGGAGGTTCAGGGATACGCGTTCCTGAAATACGATACCGCCGTCACCGATTTCACCGACGACGATCAGGTGCGGGAAATCTATTATCCCGAGCTCGAAAAGCTGCTCCTCGCAGAAACCGGCGCCGAAAAGGTCCTGATCTTCGACCACACCATCCGTATCGGCGATCCGGAAAAGCGCGAAGCCCTCGGCGTGCGCGATCCGGTGCGCAGCGCCCACAACGATTTCACGAACCGCTCCGCGCCTGCCCGGGTGCGCGACTTGCTGCCGCCGGCGGAGGCCGAAGAACGCCTGAAACGGCGCTTTACATCCGTCAATGTCTGGCGGCCGCTGACCGGACCGGTCAAGACCGACCCCATCGCCATCTGCGCCTGGGACAGTATCGGCGAGAACGACATGATCCCGGCGGAGCGGAACTACGGCAACCGCATCGGCGGCATCCTCAATCTCGCCTACAACCCTGCCCAGAAATGGACCTATTTCCCGGACATGGAGCGAGACGAGATCATCCTGCTCAAATGCTTCGATTCAGAGCTGGACGGCCGCGCCCGCTGGACGGCGCATGCGGCCTTCGAAGACCCGAACGGCCCCGACCCGTCCCTGCCCGCCCGCGAAAGCATCGAGGTCCGGACGCTGATTTTTTACTGAGTTGCGGCTAGCGCCTGAGCGACCCTCAGTCGAACATCGCGACGCAGTCGATCTCCACGTTCACGCCGGCGCGGTGCGGGGTGCCGCCGATGCACGTGCGGGTAACCTTTTCGCCCTGCATGAATTCGGTAAACGCCGCATTGAACTGCTGAAAGTCGCCGGCATCGCGCAGGCAGACGCGCATGTTGACGACGTTTGTGAAATCCGCCCCGGCGGCGGCGAGCACGCCCTGCAGGTTGGTCAGGGTCTGGCGCGTCTGTTCCTGGATGTCTGTGGATACCACTTCCTTGGTTTCCGGGTCGAGCGGCCCCTGCCCCGAGACGAACATCATGTTCCCCCATTTGATGCCCTGGGCCAGCGGCGAAGGCGTCGCCTTGTCGCTGAAGCCGGTCGTCGGCGCGGTGGCGGAGGTGATGATTTGCTTGGGCATTTTTTGGTCCTTCAACGGTTGGTCTGTCTTAAATTGTCATCCCGGGCTTGTCCTGGGGTGACACCGAGCAATTGCAGCCGATTAATCCCGTCCCGGATGCACCGCACCGCAGGCGTCGCAGGTGCGGGCGTCTTCGGAATCGAAGAAATTCGAATAGGCCTGCGATACCGGGTCCTTGGTGTAATCGTCGACCACGAAGAATTCCTCGTGGATCAGCGCATCGCATTCCGGGCAGAACCACTGGAAGGTATCCGTCTCGCCCGGGCGGCGCATGCGTTCGCCGACCAGCAGGAACGCATCCTCCGGGAAACGCGGCGAATGGGGAATGCCGGCGGCCGTATAGATCGTCTCGCCCTCTTTCAGCACCGCGATATCCTCGCTGCCGTCGGGCTTGCGGTAATGCAGGTTCATAGTGCCTTTGAGCATCGTCATGTGCTCGTCCGACGGGTTGATGTGAAATTCCGAGCGGTATTCGCGGCCACGGGCGATGAACATCAATGTGTCCTCGCTCTGCCAGAGCACTTTGACGTATTTCCCGGTCTCGGCGAGTTCTGCGCAGATCGCGTCATGGTCGGCTATCGGCATGGGCAGCATGATGAGGTCTCCGTTTCTGGGGCGGTCAGGCGGCTTCGCGGGCAAGCGCCGTTTTGCCGAGGATTATATCCGACGCCTTTTCCGCCGTCATGATCACCACGGCGTTTATGTTCCCGCCGGTGAGGTCGGGAAAGACGGAGGCGTCGACGACGCGGAGGCCCTGAACCCCGCGTACCTTCAACGCGCCGTCGACCACAGCGCGGTCGTCGATCCCCATGCGGCAGGTGCTGACCGGATGATACACGGTGCCGAGCCCCTGGCGCACATAGGCGTCGATCGCCTCGTCGTCGTCATCGCGGACATGGGTGCCGGGGGCGAATTCCTCGCCGCGCAATTCGTCGAACGCGGGCTGGAGCGCCAGCCTGCGCATGATGCGGAAGGATTCCCGCAGCACCCGGCGGTCCTCGTCGGTCGAGAGGAAATTGTTCACGATGCGCACCGAGTCCATCGGGTCGACCGAGCGCAGGCTCACCCTGCCCCGGCTTTCGGGCCGCAGATGGCAGGACCGGAACGCGAAGGTCTGCTCCGACGGCGGCATGATGCCGGGGAACCATTGCCGCGCCGTCATCGACATGGGCCGGAAGAACATCTGGATGTCGGGGATTTCCAGATCGGGACGGCTCTTGACGAAACCGGTCAGCGAGGACGGCGGCGATGCGGCCATGCCGGTGCCGAACAGCTTCACGCGCGCCACATGGAACGCCAGCCGGTCGAGCCGCAACTGCTTGTGAAACTGCGAGCCTTTCGAATAGTGGTATTCGAGGCCAATGGCCGGATGATCCTGCAGGTCGCCGCCGACGCCCGCGAGGTCGTGGCGGACCTCTATCCCCATGTCCTTCAGGTGATCCGCCGGACCGATGCCCGACAGCATCAATACCTGCGGCGAGTTGATCGCCCCGCCGGACAGGATGACCTCCTTGCCCGCGCCAACCCGGTGGGTCCTGCCGTCCTGCACGTATTCGATGCCGGTCGCCCGCGTCCCGTCGAAGATCACACGGGTGACATGGGCGCGGACCTGGACCTCCACATTCGGGCGTTTCATCGCGGGGCGCAGATAGGCGACCGCGGCGCTCTGCCGGCGCCCGTTCACGGCGTTGACCTGCAGCCGGGCGAAGCCGTCCTGCCTTGCGCCGTTGTAATCGTCGGCCTTTTCATAGCCCGCGCTTTCGACCGCGGCGAAGAAGGCATCGAAGATCGGGTCCTCCACATCGGTGGTGCGGATTTTCCACGGCCCGTCCGTGCCGTGATAGTCGTCCTTGCGGTCCTGGAAGGATTCCGCGCGCTTGAAATAAGGCAGCACGTCGTCATAGGACCAGCCGCCAAGGCCCTTCTGGCGCCAGCGGTCGAAATCGCCCGCGTTGCAGCGCACATAGGCCATCATGTTGATCGAGGACGAACCGCCCAGCACCTTGCCGCGGGGATGGAACAGGCGGCGGTTGTCGACATGGGGTTCGGGTTCGGATTCGTAGGACCAGTTATATTTGGGGTCCTGCCAGACCTTGCCGACGCCGAGCGGCATGTGGATCATGAAGTCGGTGTCGCGGTCCCCCGCTTCGAGGGTGAGCACCGTGTTCGCGCCGCCGTCGCTCAGCCGGTTGGTCAGCACGCAGCCGGCGGACCCGGCGCCCACCACGATGTAATCGACTGTTTTTTCGAAATCCGTCATCCGGTCCTCCGCTGCTTTTTCCGAACGTTAGCAGCCGAATGAAGCACCGACAACGGGGCCCGGATAGTCGTGAAGATCAGGCGAGTTTCAGTTCCTGTTTCAGGTAGGAAATGATGTCGCCGGATTCATACATCCAGGTATCCTCGCCCGCCGGGTTCTTCACCCGCAAGCACGGCACCTGGTGCCGCCCGCCGCCCGCGATCAGGTCCTGTTTGTGGGTCTCGTCGTTGCGCGCATCGCGCAGTTCAATGTTGAGCGCATGGCGGCGGATCTCGCGGCGGACCTTCACGCAGAACGGACAGGCATTGAACTGGTACAGGGCAAAATTCGCCGTCTTTTCATCGAGTTCCCGCTGGGCCGCCGCATCGCGCGTTGCCGGTTTCGGCCGCGTCAGCAGGTCGTATCCAAGGACCAGGCGTCCCACAATCCAACGAAGGAAATTCATCTCAAGCTCCGGCAGGTATTTGGCTGAAATTTTCGCGGATATTAATCACCAAAGCCGTTTGCTCGCAATGGCCGCGCCGTCGGCAAGCGCCTGCAGTTTCGCCCAGACGATTTCCTCCACGCTGAAATCGGTGCCGGCGAAGGTGCTGAAGCCGCAATCGGACCCGCCGATGACACGCTCCCGGTCGCCCACCGCCGCCACCGCGCGTTCCAGCCGTTCGGCAACGACTTCGGGATGTTCGACGAAATTCGTCGTCGGATCGATGATGCCGGGGATCAGGACGAACCGGTCCGGTAGCGGATGCTGTTGGAAAACATTGTACTCGTGCTGGTGGCGCGGGTTCGCGAAGGGAATGCTGAGGCCTCCGACATTGGCCTCGTAGAGCAGCGGCACGACCGCCGACAGTTCGACGTCATGCACGTGCGGCCCGTCCCAGTTGCCCCAGCAGCAATGCAGGCGCACGTTGCCGGGCGATATGTTGCACAGCGCCTCGTTGAGCGCAGCGATATGCAGCTGCACGGCATCGAGAAACGCCGAAAGCGGCTTGTCCTTGAACATCACGGTACGTTCCATCGCGAGGTCCGGCGCGTCGATCTGCAGCAGGAAGCCGTGCGATACAATGAGTTCGTATTCCTTGCGCATTTCCGCCGCCAGCGCGAAGACGTAATCCTCGTAGCGGTCGTAATGCGCGTTCAGCATGGTCGTCGCGATGATGCCGGGGGATGCGGCGGTCATGAAACAGCGCGACGGATCACCGGAAGGCAGGTTCCGCGCCGCCATCTCGCATTCCGCCGTCGCCTCCGACAGGTCCGTATAGCGTATCTCGCCCAGCGCCTGGGGCGCGTTCGATATCTTGGCGCCCTCTTCCGCCCCTCGGTTGACGCGCTTCGCATGGGTCGGAAAGCTCGTGAAATCCTGCGGTTGCTCGCGCGCGGAGCGCCCGCCGAACCCGGTCATGCGCTGGGTGATATATGTCTGGAAGCCGACCCGGGGCTGCTCGCCGTCGCCCGGTATATCGATACCGGCCTCCGCCTGTTTCCGCAGCACATGGGCGACCCGGCGTTCCGATTCCGCCGCCAGGGCCGCCGCGTCGACGGCCTCCCCCTGTTCCGCGGCGACCAGCATTTCCGCGAGCGCCGCCCCGCGCGGCAGGCTGCCCGCGTGCGTGGTGAGTATTCTGTCTGTGCTCATATGCATGGTTTGCCCCGTTTCACTGGCCGCCGACACGCTCTATTCTACACGATCACAAGAATGGACGGACCATGCAGAACTGGCAAATCGGCGAGGTGGAGATACGGCGGGTGATCGAGTTTGAGGCCCCGTTGCTCGACCCGTTCGCGATCTATCCCGATGCCGACGCGGAAACGCTGGCGCGTCACAAACCCTGGCTGGAACCGCGCCTGCAGGATCCGGAGACCGGCCTGCTGATCCTCGCCTTCCATACCTTCGTGATCCGCACCCCGCGCCACGTGATCCTGGTCGATACCTGTGGCGGCAACGACCGCGAACGCCCGCAGAAGCCCCGCTATCACATGAACAGCTGGCCCTATCTCGAAAACCTGGCCGCCGCGGGCGTGCAGCTCGAAGAGGTCGATTACGTGCTCTGCACCCACCTGCATGTGGACCACGTCGGCTGGAACACCCGCCTCGTCGACGGCCGCTGGGTGCCGACCTTCCCCAATGCGAAATACCTGTTCGCCCGCGACGAATGGGCGTTCTGGGAAGAGGAATACAAGACCGAGCGCTATACCGACGATCCCTATTACGAGGACGCCATCCTGCCGGTGATCGAGGCCGGCTGCGCGGTGATGGTGGACGGCGACCACGTCATCGACGACTGGGTGCGCCTCAGCCCGACGCCGGGGCACACGCCGGGCCATGTCTGCGTGCATGTCGAATCCGGATCGTCCCACGCGGTGATGAGCGGCGATCTGATGCACCACCCGCTGCAATGCGCCGAACCGGACTGGAGCAGCTGCTTCTGCGTCGACCCGGCGGCCTCCGCCAAGACACGCCGCGCCTTCCTCGAAACCCACGCCGACACGCCGACACTAGTGATGCCCGCCCATTTCCCGACCCCGGGGGCCGGGCGGGTTGTAAGTGCGGGCGATGCGTGGCGGTTCCGGTTCAGCGACGAGGATTAGGCGGGGGAAATGGCGCGCCCGGCAGGATTCGAACCTGCGACCTACGGATTAGAAGTCCGTTGCTCTATCCAGCTGAGCTACGGGCGCTGTGCGGGTTTTCCTATCACACTTCCGATTCACGTGCGAGACGGGTTTGCACCCGCGCGTGCAGCCGCCGGGCCGGGCCTGTTGCCCTGGCCCACCGACACGTTTCCGCCCCTTAACGCCGGGCCCTGCCCTGTGTATCGTCGGGGCAGGACAATTTTGCGGGGAACGGATCCATGGGCGGCAGGCTTGAAGGACGGAATGCCATCGTTGTCGGCGGCGGCGGCGGTATCGGCGGGGCCATCGTGCGGCGCTTTTACGCCGAAGGCGCCAGCGTCTGCGTGATCGACAGCGACGCGGCCGCGGCGCAGCGCACGGTGGATGCGCTGGATACCGCAAATGGCAGCGGCACGGTGTTCGCACTCGGCGCGGATATCGGCGATGCGGACGCGACCTTCCGGGCGGTCGAAGACGCTGCGGGGCGGCTCGGCGGGCTCCATATCACGGTGCATTCCGCCGCCACGCGGGAGCCGACCGCGACCGTCGAACACACGGAGCTTGACGACTGGAACGAAGCGCTGCGCGTCAACCTGACCGGCATCTTCCTGTTGTGCAAATACGCGATCCCCCATCTGCGGGCGGCGGGCGGCGGGGTGATCGTCAATATCGCGTCGCAGCTCGGCTCCGTCGTCACCCCGGGCCGGCCCGCCTATCACGCCACCAAGGCCGCCGTGATCAACCTGACCAAGGCGATCGCCGTGGAGAACGCGGCGGACAATATCCGCGCGGTCACCGTCTCCCCCGGCGCGATCGAGACCGACCGGCTGCTCCACCGGCTCAAGGACATGGAGACCGTCCGCGAACGGCTGACCCCGGCGCACCCGATCGGCCGCCTGGGCGTGCCGGACGATATCGCGGGCGCCGTGCTGTTCGCCGCCAGCGACGATGCGTCCTTCATGACCGGATCGGACCTGATCGTCGACGGCGGCTACACGGCGGTCTGAGCGATGGCCCGCGTCCTGATCACCGGCGGCGAAACCGGCCTCGGCCTCGCGCTCACCCGCGCCTATACCGATGCGGGGGACAGCGTCGCTGTGCTGTGCCGGGAAAGCTCCGCCGGACTGGATGCCCTGGCGCCCGACATTCACGACGGGGTGGACGTGACCAACGCCGCCGCGGTCTACCGGGCCGCGGCGGAAATGGGCGATACCGCCATCGACGTTCTGATCAACAATGCGGGGATCATGATCGAGGACGATATCGACCGCATCGATATCGCCGCCGTGCGCCTGCAGTTCGAGGTCAACGCCCTCGGCCCGCTCGGCGTCGCCCTCGCCTTCCGCAGGCGCCTGCGGCGGGGATCGAAGGTCGTCAACATTTCAAGCCGCCTCGGCTCCATCGGCGATAACGGGTCGGGAGACGATTACGGCTATCGCATGGCGAAAGCCGCGCAGAACATGCTGACGGCGAACCTCGCCATAGATCTCGCGAAGGAAGAAGTACTTGTCGCCGCCCTTCATCCCGGCATCGTCGCTACCGGCATGACCGGCGGGCAAGGCAGCCCGGCGGACGAGGTTGCGGGCGATCTCAAAGCGGTCATCGACGGGCTGGATTCATCCCGCTCCGGCCGGTTTCTAGACCGGACCGGTGCGGAAATCCCCTGGTAGCGCCACGGGCAACGGTCAGACGAAGATCAGGCTGATTTCCGGGATGGCGATCAGCAGGATCGTCACCAGCAGCATGATGAAGGCGAACGGGGCGGCGCCCAGGAATATCTGGTTCAGCGTTATCCGGTCGTCGTTCAGCGTCGATTTCACCACGTAACACGTGATCCCGAGCGGGGGCGTTAACAGGCCGATCTCGACGGCGACCACCGTCACAATGCCGAACCAGATCGGATCACCGCCAAACTGCGCCAGAACAGGCAGCGCCAGCGGCAGGATGATCAGCATGATGGAAATCGAATCCAGGATCATGCCGAGCAGGATCAGCAACAGCACATAGAGGACGATGAACCCGGTAAACCCGAGGCTGGTCCCGCCGATAAAATCGCCCATCTGCTGGGGCAATCCGGACAGGGCGAGCATCCGCGCATAGATATTCGCGGCCAGGATCAGGAACAGGATCGACACCGTGATATGTCCGGTTTCGACCAGCACGCCCCACAGGGTCCGCCAGTCCAGCTTGCGCTTCATGAACCCGATAATCAGCGCACCGAGAGAGCCCGCCGCCCCCGCCTCGGTCGGGGTGAAGATACCGCCGTAAATGCCGCCGATCACCAGGAGGACGAGAGACAGAATCGGAAACAGCTTCACGAATGCCGAACTCACGGATTCGCTGTTATCGAGCTCGTCCGTCACGGCCACATTGCCGATCCATTGCGGCCGCCAGGTGGCCATGGCGAGGATCAGCATCGCGAAGGCGAAGGCCAGGATCAGGCCCGGTACGATCGCCGCGATAAACAGGATGCCGACCGATTGCTCGGCAAGGAAGCCGTAGACGATCAGCAGCAGGCTCGGCGGTATGAGCATGCCGAGCACGGACGAACCCGCGACCACGCCGACGGCAAACCGCGCCGTATAGCCCTGCGCCATCATTTCCGGCGTAGCGACACGGGTGAACACGGCGGCCGACGCAATCGACGAGCCCGTGATCGCCGCGAACACGGCGTTCGCCGCCACGGTCGCGATGCCCAGCCCGCCGCGCACGCGCCGCAAGGCCCAGCGCGCCACCTGGAAGGTCTCCTTGCCCACGTCCGACGCGCTGACGAGCAGTCCCATGAGGACGAACAGCGGCACCACGCCGAAGAAATAGTTTTTCATGTATTCGGCGCCGGCCTGCGGCAGCATGCGCTCGGCGATAGCCGTGTTGCCCTTCATCATCCAGATGCCGCAGAAGCCGAGAACGATCAGCGCTATGCCGATCGGCATGCCGGCATAGATCAGCACCAGCATCGACAGGATCGACAGCACGCCGATCTGGGCATTCGTCAGTTCCGCCGAGGTCAGCAGGTAGATGACGGTCGCGAACGCGGCGAGCGCGATCAGCCAGCCATAGCCCTTCGATTTCGGCGCGCCGCTTTCGTCCTTCTCGCCGAGCGCGCGGATGCCGCCGCGGCATTCCCGCAGGAACCGGAGGAAGAATTCAATGCCGGTCGCGGTCGCGCCGACGACCAGCAGCAGATAGAACGGCCAGACAATAAAGGTGATTGTGCCGGGCACCCCGGCAATTTCGTTTTCGGCCCACGCGTCGGTGAATTCGAACCAGAACCCCCGCACCATCACGACAAAGACGACAATGCCGAAAAAATTGAAGATCGCGTTGAACACCCGGCCGGCGAAAGGCCGGCGGCCCTCCATCCACTCGATCAGCATCTCCGCCCGCGTGAAGCGTCCGGAGTGAAGCGTATTGGCAAGCTGGAGGTATATCGTTCCGGCAATCGAAAAACCGATTATCTCCGGGATGCCGTTCAGCGGATGGTTGAAAAGATTTCGCGAAAAAATATCCGCGCAGATCATGAACATCATGCCGAACACCCAGAGGGTGCCGATGCTGTTCATCAGGTTGGTCAGGGCGTTGAACAGGGAAACGGGGCGTCCCAGCCAGGACGCCCCGCCCACCGCATCACCCGATTTAACGGGAGACGTCATCGAAAGGCCTTTTCAGGTTTGTGCCGCCGTCAGAGACCTTCGTCCCATGCCCGCAGTGGCGTCTCGCCGGCAGCGCGGACACCGTCCATGAAGGCCTTCATCACGGCCTTGGCCGGAATGCCCTTCGCCTCGTTCTCATCGACCCATTCCTTGGCGAGGTTCGGCATGGATTCAGCCCATTTGCGGCGTTCCGCCTGCGGGAACTTCGTCACCGTCGCACCCTGTTTGGCCATCAGTTTCAGGAACAGCGCAGCCTTCTCCTTGATGATCCCGGACTGGATGGTCGAATATTCCTTGCCGAGTTTCAGGAAGATGTCCTGCATGTAGGCGGGCATGCCGTCCCAGGTATCCTTGTTTATGGTCAGCGCGCCGGAGATCGGCCCGCCGAGATCGACTTCGGTGATGTAGGGCGCAACTTCGTGAAGCTTGAACGGCAGCATGCCCGTGGTGATCACGATTCCGCCTTCGGCCACACCGGTCTTCACGCCGTTATAGTACACCGGCAGACCGCCATTCACGGCCACCGCACCCGTGCCGCGCAGCCAGCCGGCAAGCGCGTCCGGCCCGTAGATTTTCTTGCCCTTCAGGTCGGCCATGGATTTCAGCGGGAACTTCGTGAACAGGTTGTAGGTGTCGGCCGCCTGTACGCCGAGGAACACCTGATTGTGCTTTTTCCAGGCTTCGTTCATCGCCGGGATATTCTTGTGAAGGTCTTCGCCGACCTTGTTCAGAATATCGAGATTGCCGGTCGCGAAGGGCGCGTAGAACGTCACGTTCATCAGCGGCATCTTGATCGGCTCCCACAGGGTGCCGACCCAGCCGACGTCGGCGAGGCCGTTCTCCACGCCTTCGAGCGTGTTCTTGAAATTATACAGCGCACCGGCATAGGCCTCGGTCCACTGGATGGTGTCGCCCTTGCCGGCGGCAGCCACCAGCTTCGCGGAATTCGGCACGAAGTGATTCTTGATCGTTGCCACCCAGGGCACGATCGGCGGGTGGCTGGAGCCTGCCGTCAGCTTGTAGACTTTGGCAGATGCAGCCGTGGTGCCGAGCGACAGCGCGACCGCACTGGCCGCCGCTGTCAAGACGAGTGTTCTCGCAAGCGATTTCATGACGTTTCCTCCTGAGTTTTCTGACTACGCAATCGTTTGCGCAATTCATTGTAATTGGCGCTATTATCACGGAATATCGCGAACAAGCCAACCGGTTATGTAGGGTCCCGGCATCGACGCGAAAAATAATGACGAAGACTAATCAGGGAGAGGGAAAGATGGCCAAAACACTGATCAAGGGCGGCACGATTATTTCAATGGACCGCAAGGTCGGCGATTTCGCGAAGGGCGATATCCTTGTCGACGGCGACAGGATTGAGAAAATCGGCAAGTCCATCCGCGCCCCCGGCGCGAAGGTCATCGATGCCGCCGGGATGATTGTGATGCCCGGCTTCGTCAACGCCCATATTCACACCTGGCAGACGGGCATTCGCGGCGTCGCCGGCAACTGGTCGATCCCGGAATACCTGCATGAAATGCATGCCCACATCGCCCCCCGCTACACCGCGAACGATACCTATCTCGGCAATCTCGTCGGCGCGCTGAACCAGATCAACATGGGCGCGACGACGATCTTCGACTGGTGCCATAACAATGCCACCCCCGGTCATACGGATGCGGCGATCCGCGGTTTGAAAGAAGCAGGTATCCGCGCCCTGTTCGGACACGGCTCGCCAAAGCCAGACCCGAAACCCGGCGCCCTGCCCTTCACCCATATTCCGCATCCCCGCAGCGAGCTTGAGAGACTGCGCAAGGGCGAATTGTCGAATGACGACGGACTGGTGACGCTCGCCATGGCGGCGCTCGGCGTTGATTTCTCGACATGGGAAGTCACCGAGCACGATTTCCGTCTTGCCAAGGAACTGGACCTGCTGATCAGCACCCATGTATGGGGCGCACCGAACCGTCTCAATCCCGACGGGTACGCGAAGCTGAGCAAGCTCGGCCTGCTCGACAAGCGTCACAACATGGTCCACGGCAATTACCTGTCGGACGATGAACTGAAAATCGTCGTCGACTCCGGCGCGTCCGTCACGATCACGCCGGAAGTCGAAATCCAGATGGGCCACGGCGCGCCGCTGATCGGCCGCGTGCGGGCGCTTGGCGGCAGACCGTCCCTTGGCGTCGATGTCGAATCCAACATTTCGGGCGACATGTTCACGGTGATGCGCATGGCGCTCCAGCCGCAGCGGATGCTCGATAACCAGGCGACCCTGAAGCAGACCAAGGCGCCGGCCCTTGAGCTGTCGATCAAGCCGCGCGAGGCGCTGCAATGGGCGACAATCGATTCCGCCCGCGCGATGGGTCTCGACAAGAAGATCGGCTCGCTGAAACCCGGAAAACAGGCCGACATCACAATGATCAATGGCAACGATCTGAACCTATTCCCGGTCAACAATCCGATCGAAACGGTCGTGTTCCATGCGAATGGCGGCAATGTCGACACCGTCATGGTCGCCGGCAAGATCCTGAAACAGAACAAGAAACTGAAATACCGGGGATTGCCGCAGAAGATGGAACAGCTCGCGCGGTCCGGCAGGAAGATACTGAAAGGCGTGAAGCTGGCTGCCTGACCGCCTGCCCAGCCGGAGAGACGCGTCTGGACTCAAACCGCGCCTTTCTTCATCCTCGCCCGATGTCTCATCTTGAATATTTTCCGCAGGATTACCGGGCCGGAAGGGCTTCGTTTCTCGCGGCCACGGAAAAAGCCGGCGCGCGCATCGCCACCTATGACGCCGGATCGACCGGGCCCGATGGCGAACCTGTCTTCACCGACGTCGCCCTGCTTGGCCATGAAGATGCGCCGAATGTGTTTCTGTGCAACACCGCGACCCACGGCGTCGAAGGGTTCTGCGGGTCCGGCATCCTGACGGGTTTTCTGGACAGCGGCGGCACAGCGGCGCTGCCGGACAATGTCCGCCTCGTTTTCATTCACGCGCTGAACTGCCATGGTTTCGCCTGGGTGCGCCGCGTGACCGAAGAGAATGTCGACCTGAACCGCAATTTCGTCGATCACGACCAGCCTCATCCGAAAAACACCGAATATACGAAGCTTCACCCGGTGATCCTGCCGGATGACTGGGATGACAAAACCGTCGCCGCCTCCAGGGAAAAGCTGGAGCGTTATGCGACGAAACACTCGCTGTACAAGCTGCAATCGGTCCTGACCGGCGGACAGTACGATCATCCGGACGGCATATTCTTCGGCGGCACGGAACCGACCGGCGCCCAGATGCGCTTTCGCCGGATCGTCGAGGAACATGTCGTCGGCGCCGGGCACGTCCTGTTTCTCGACTGGCATACCGGGCTCGGTTCCTACGGGGCGGGAGAGCTTCTCGGCATGACCCGCCCGGGCAGTCCGCACGGCGACCGGGTCAGCAAATGGTTCATCAACGGGCTCGCCGCCCCCGCCGAGGGACAGTCGCTCTCGGCGCCGCTCAGCGGCACGATCGGATCCGGCCTGCGCCGGCGGCTGGCGGATACGGAAACCGAGATCACCAGCCTGACGGTCGAATTCGGGACCTATTCCGTGCGCGAAGTGCTGATGGCGCTGATCGCCGATAACTGGCTGCACGCGAAGGGCGAGGTCGACAGCGATGTGGGGCGCGCCATCAAGGCGCAGGTCCGCAAGGCGCTCTACCCGGACGAAGACGACTGGAAAGAACTCGTCTGGGTGCGCGGACGGCAAATCCTGCGCCGCGGCATCAAGGGCCTCGGCGAACTCTGACGCAAAAACCCCGCCACGGATCGCTCCGTCGCGGGGTTTCCTTGGACGCCTACTCCCATAAGCGAGAGGGCTTTTTAGCCCTTCATTGCGGCCTTCACGCGTTCCGGCGTGAAGGGCATCTGTGTGAGGTCTGCTCCCGTGAGGGCGCGAACGGCGTTCGCCACCGCCCCCGCCGTCGGCGGCAGGCCGAGTTCGCCGATACCCCGGGGGATGCCTCCCTGCGGCATCACCCTGACCTCGATATTCGGAATGTCTTCCTGGCGGAACACTTCGTAGTCGTGGAAGTTGCTCTGCTGGACAGCGCCGTTTTCGAGCGTGACCTTCTCCTTGATGGTCTGGCTCAGACCATAGATGATGTTGGACTCGGTCTGCGCAACGATATTGTCGGGCTGCAGGGCAATGCCCGGATCGAGGGCCATCCAGAAGTTATGAACCTTGATCTTGCCGTCCTCGTTGACGGAGACCTCCGCGATACCGGCGACATTGGCCCCGTGCAACTGCGAGACCGCCACACCGAGGGCGGTACCGCTGCGTTTGCGCTTCCAGTCGGCCATTTCCGCGACCGCTTTCAGCACGTTTTTCGCCTTCTCGTCGCTCAGCAGACCAAGCCGGTATTCGACCGGGTCGGTCTTAGCTTCGAGCGCCAGCTTGTCGACGGTCGCCTCGCTGGCGAACTTGGTATAGCCCGCACCGATCCCCCGCCACGCGGCAAGCCGCGCACCGCGTTTCTGATGGACATGATCCGCCATCCAGTTCGGGATACCGTAATACGGTATCTCCGCCCCTGCCATCACGAGCACGTCCTTGCCGCCGGACTTTTTAAGCCGGTCGGGGTTGGTGTAGGCGATCGCGGATTCGCCGACGACACGGTGTTTCCAGCCGACGATCTTTCCGTCCTTGTCCATGCCGACATCGATCCTGTGCGCCGTCATGGGCCGCATGCGGCCCGCCGCCAGATCGTCTTCCCGGCTATAGATCACCTTCACCGGCGTGCCGCCGCCCATCATCTTGGACAGCAACACCGCATCGACCACGAAATCGGGCTGCGCGCGACGACCGAAGCCACCGCCGATCAACTGCGGATAGACCTTGACGTTCGCCGGGCTGGTTTTCAGAACCTTGGACGACACCAGCTGCGCGATCGTCGGGCCCTGGGTCGATGCCCAGATTTCCGCCGACTTCCCGTCGGGGCTGACGCGCGCGGTGGCGTTCATCGGCTCCATCTGGGCGTGGTAGTTATGTTCGCTGGTATATTCGAACGTTTTGACCGTGGCCGCACCCGCCATGCCGGCAGCCACGTCGCCCTCGCTTTTCCAGGTAACGCCCTTGCTTGCCGGATCGGCGGCGATTTTCAGGTAATCCCCGATCGCCGTCTGGGAGGTGAAGGTATCGCCGGGCGCCTCCGACCATTTGACATCAAGCGCTGCGCGCCCCGTCTTGGTCGATTCCACGGTGTCGCCGATGATGGCGACGCCATAGGGCAGACTGATGACCCGTTTGACGCCCTTGATCTTCATGACCTCGGCCTCGTTCACCGAAACCGGCTTCGCTTTCGAGACAGGCGACCGATGGATCGAGGCATAGACCATGCCATCGATCTGGACGTCCATGCCGTACTGGGCGGAACCGTTGGTCTTGGACGGCACGTCGACGCGCCCGGTATCCTTGCCGAGAAGACGATAATTGCTCTCGTTCTTCACCGCGGATGGATCGACCTTCGGCATTTCCGCCGGCGGTTTGGCGAACGCGGCAATTTCGCCATAGGTCAGGCTCTTGCCAGACTTGTGCACCACCCGGCTCGGCTCGGTGGAACATTCCGATGCGGCGACGCCCCATTTTTCGGCCGCCGCGTTGATGAGAACCTGGCGGGTCTGCGCGCCCACCATTCTGAGCGGATCCCAGTACCCCATCACGGACAGCGAGGCGACGGTGTACTGGATACCGCCGAACTTCGGATTGCCGTACAGCTTGTGATTTGCGGGCGCCGTCTCGACGGAGACCTTGTCCCAGTCCGCATCCATGTATTCGGCCACGATCAATGGCAGGCAGGTCATAATGCCCTGCCCCATTTCCGCCGCCGGCGACATGATCGTGATCGTATTGTCCGCGCGGATCGTGACATAGGCGTTGACGGTGTTGTCGCCGTCACGGCCGGTTGCAGCCACGGCCTCGCTGACGAGACCGCTGACGGTCATGGCGAATGTGAGCCCCGCGGCCCCGCCGACAAATGTCCGGCGGCTGACGGTGAGTTCGGGGAGGTCGATCTTGCTGACTTCGTTCATGACCTAGCCCTCCTTCGCCGCGCGCTGAACGGCGCGCACGATGCGCGGATAGGTTCCGCAGCGACAGATGTTCGAGTTCATATGCTGGACGATTTCGTCGCGCGTCGGCTGCTTGTTCGTGGCCAGCAGTTCCGCGGCCTTCATGATCTGGCCGGACTGGCAGTAGCCGCATTGCGGCACCTGCTCGGCGATCCAGGCTTTCTGAAGCGCGTGGTCGCCGTTCGGCGCCAGACCTTCAATCGTGGTGACCTTTTTGCCGGCGACGTCGGACAAAGCCGTCTGACACGAAAACACGGCCTCGCCATCGACATGGACCGTGCAGGCGCCGCAAAGCCCTGCACCGCAGCCGAATTTCGTTCCTGTCATTTTAAGATGTTCGCGCAGAGCCCAGAGCAGCGGCGTGTCATCGCCGGCGTTCACGTTCTGCGCTTTTCCGTTAACGGTAAAAGCGACCATGGCAGAATTTCTCCTCACCTATCAATATCTTGGAATTTTTTCACGACTTTTGAGGTGTCGCGCTGATGTTTAGGCAGAAAATTCTATCGCCGCACCTGTCGACCGTCACGCAGAATCGTCACACGATATGTTTTGAATTGTATCTATGGCCTGCTCACTGCACGGTTCGGGACGACGGAGCAACGATGCCGCGCCCTTCTAATACCGTTTTTCCCGGGCTCCGAAGCAGAGGTCGGAGAGTCCCTCAGTGGGTCCAGTTTTTCTCGCGGGTACTGCTGAAATTGTCTGAATACGACTTCGGGTGGACACGACGCGTCTTGGGTTCGATCACCTGATAGGTCAGGCCCCGTTTCGCGCAGAAGGCGACGGCTTCTTCTCTGGTGTCAAAGCGCATTTTCACCTGGTTCTGCGTATCGCCCTTGCCGACCCACCCCATGAGGGCATCGTTGCGGGCCTTTGCCCCCGGCTCGAACTCGACCAGCCAGTATTTCGTCTTGCCACGGCCTGATTGCATGGCGTTCTTACGGGGCTGGTAGATGCGGACAGCGGTCATCGGGTGGCGTTCCATCATGTGAATTATCAACGAATTAGCCGTTAACCGGCGAATACGTCAAGTTGCAATATAGGGCACCGAATGCTAAGAAATGCTTAGAACTAAAAGCAATAACCTTTAACTGAGTCCGTAACCTTTTACAGGGCGGAACAAGTTCTCCACGAACTGATAACTCTATGACAGAGAGGCATAAAATGATTGGCAAGACCAGAATAGCGCTGATAGGCGCAGCGCTTGGCGCAACGGCGATGCTCGCCGCCCCCGCCAAGGCACAGGATTTCGATTTCGCCGGCAAGCAGATCAAGATCGTGATCGGCTTCGGTGTCGGCGGTACATACGGCAAATACGCCCAGATGTTCGCCGACCACCTCAAACCCTATATCCCGGGAAATCCGACGATCATCGTCGAATCGCGTCCCGGTGCGGGCGGCATGCTGGCGGCAAATTACGCCGCACAGGCGATGCCGGCCAATGGCCTGAACTATCTGGTCCCGCCGGACAGTTCAGTCGTCGTTCAGCTGATGGCGCCGAAAAAAGCCAAGTACGACATGCGCAAGTTCACGTCTATCGGCACCGCCAACCAGACCAACGTGATCGTCGTCGCACGCGCGGATAGCGGCGTGACGAAATGGGAAGACCTCAAGACCAAGGAAATCCCGATGGGATCGACCGGTCTCGGCTCGACGGCCTATATCATTCCGAGCCTCGTGAACGGGCTGCTCGGCACGAAGATGAAGATCGTCTCGGGCTACAAGGGCTCCAACAAGACAGGACTTGCCGTCGAACAGGGAGAAGTCCGTGGCGCCGCCTTCAACTGGCTTTTCTGGAAGTCCGGCTTTGGCCGCTGGTTCGAGGGAGACAAGCCGTTCGCCAATGCCATTCTGCAGGTCGGTCTCTCGCCCGATCCGGAGTTGCCGAATGTGCCGATGCTTAAAGACCTCGTCGCCGATGCCGACAAACCCATCGTCGAATTCATCGGCGCTCTCGGCCTGATCGGCCGCGGTCTCGCAGCCCCTCCCGGCACGCCGGAATCGGCAATCAAGATCATGCGCGCTGCCTGGGCCAAGATGATCGTCGATCCGAAGTTCATCGCGGATGCGAAGAAACGCAATCTTCGCGTCATCCCGGCAACCGGCGAAGAGGTGCAGGCAGCTGTCAATAACGCGATCGACAGCGCCAAGCCCGAGCTCGTCGCCCGCGCCAGCGAACTGGTTTACGGCAAGAAATAAAACTGTCGGCCAACAGCACGACAACAACGGCCTTTCCCTGACGGGAAAGGCCGTTTTCTTTCCCGGTCATTGTTTCGCCAAAGCGACGCCCGAAAAGGTGAGCCGCGTCAGCAAAATGATCTATGGAAAACAAATCGCGCGAAACGGCCCATGCCATGATCCAGGCCGCCCCTTCGCGCTTTATCGGGTAAGGTCTTTTTCGTATACTGACGAATACAGTTTAATCCAGACAGTTCGGGAACCAGATGACACTCTACAAATACAACTCCGCCGACAACCATATCGACCAGCGCTGGATCCCGGCCAATCTCTGGCAGGACCGCGTCGCCGAGAAATTCAAACAGGCAGCCCCGAAGGTCGTTCAGGACGACGGGATGTGGGTCTGGGAATGGGAAGGTCGCATTTTCAGCGGCCGTGACGGCGGCGCCGCCGACAGCCCGGACAACCGCAAATCGCTTGAGATGTATTACGGCGACTACGCAAAGGAAATCCCCGACGGCGCCCTGCCGCCTGCCGATCCCGAGATCATCCTGAAGCATATGGATATGGCCGGCATCTGGGCCTATGTCGGCTATGCATCGGTGCGCAAATGGGAAATCCACGACCTCGCGCTGCGCCACGAGGTGCACCGCGTCTATAACGACTGGATGACCGAACTCAACACGGTTCAGCCTGACCGGCTGCTGATGCTGCCGATCATGCCCGTCTTCGACCCCGAAGCGGCGCTGAAAGAACTCGAACGCGTCAAGAAACTCGGCTGCAAGGCGGTCGAATTCCCTGTCGCCGATATGGCGAAGGAAATCTGGGAAGAATGCTGGGATCCGTTCTGGTCCGCCTGCGAGGACGGCGACGTTACCGTGTGCAGTCATATCGGCGACAAGGCCGGCGCGCCCTACCCGATCACGGAACGTGGCGTGCGGATGGCCTATTTTTCATGCGTGCCGTTCAGCGCGGCCAAGCCGATTTCCCAGCTTGCCTATTCCGGCACGCTGATGCGTCACCCGAAACTCCGCTACAATTACGGCGAATGCCGTGCCGGCTGGGGGCCGATGCTGCTCCAGTGGATGGACCGGCAGGCCGTCGAACGCCCGGGCCTTTTCGCCGATACAGGCCTGAAGGAAATGCCGAGCGAATACGTCAAACGCCAGGTGACCATCACCTACGAAGAAGACTACGTCGCCGGCATGATGCTGCAGCATCCGGAATCCGGCATGGCCGATATCCTGATGTGGGGAGCCGACTATCCTCACGGTCAGGGCGTCTGGCCGGATGCGGACGAGGTGATGGATAAAACATTCGCCGGCGTCGATCCCGCCATCCGCCGCCGGGTAGTGTTTGATCGTTGCCTCGAAATGTTTCATCTTAAGGGCCCGGATCCGTCGCAGATGGCGGTCTGAGCCGCACACACAGGAGAATTCAAATGGCCAAACTTCGTCATATCGCCCTTTCCGTCGCCGACCCGGAAAAAGCCGCCGACTTCTATTGCGAAGCGTTCGACATGGAACGCTGCGGCAAAACCGATTCACCGCTCGCCCGTGGCTGCTACGTCACGGACGGCGTCATCACCGTCGCCCTGCTTGACTACAAGACGGACGAATGGGCCGGTTATGTCGAGGGCGAGGATGAGCGCGGCAAGGACTGGGAAGGCATCCACCATATCGGCTTCTGGGTCGACGACCTTGAAGAGACCGAAAAGAAGATCGAGGCCGCCGGCGGGAAATACTTCCAGGGCCGCCCGACCGAAAAGGCGCCGTCCACGTTCTACGAAATGAAATTCCGCGATCCCCACGGCATTATCGTCGACTGCACCCATCTCGGCTGGGGCGGCTCGATCAAGGACGTCGTGCCCGCGGACGCGGCGGAGCGTGAAAAGCTGGAACGCCGCGCAGAGAAAAAGGCCGCGAGCCAGGCCGCCGAATAAGCGCGAAATTCCGGGATATCAAGACGCCCCGTATCGCGGCCAACAGCCCGCGGTGCGGGGCGTCGGTGCGATAGTGTCTCAAATGCCTGAATGAAAATGGTCGGGGCGAGAGGATTCGAACCTCCGACCCTCTGCTCCCAAAGCAGATGCGCTACCAGGCTGCGCTACGCCCCGACGTCTCTGACGCTCCGGTGTTTATATCGCCCATCAGGTAATGACAAGCAATCTGAAGCAATAAACCCTTCATACGGACACCGTTGACCCATGCCCCCAAATATCCCTAACATCGCCGAGGATTTCCCGGGGCAACAATGACCGACAAGAAACTGATCGATCCACCCTTTCGTGCCGAGCATATCGGCAGTCTCTTACGACCGCAGGAACTGATCGATGCCCGTCTCGAATGGCAGGCGGGCGACATCGATGCGGAAGAGCTGCGCGAACTTGAAGACCTGTCCATCCGCGACGCCGTCAGGCTGCAGGAGGATGTGGGGCTCGAAGTCATCACAGATGGCGAATTCCGCCGGGGCACGTATTTTTCCCATTTTTTCGAACAAATCGGCGGTCTCGAGTTCGATCGCAACGCGGAAAAGGGCTGGGATTACACCAATGCCGCCGGTGAAACCGTGGGCGCGGCCCGTGTGCGCATCGCGTCGCGCGTCCACTGGACCCGCCCCGTCAACGACGAAGACTTTACCTTCGTCGACGAGCTGACCAGCCAGACGGTCAAGATGACCCTGCCCGGCCCGTCGGTCCTGCATTTCTTCGGTGGCGCCGGGAATATCAGCAAGGTCGTCTATGACGATCTCGATCTTTTCTGGGACGATATCGTGGACGCCTATATCAACGAGCTTGCCGCGCTCGATGATGCCGGCTGCGAATACGTCCAGCTGGACGAAACTGCCCTCGCCAAATTCTCGGATCCGAAAATTCAGGCGGCGCTCGAAGCCCGCGGCGACGACTGGAAGGAACTGCTGAAACTCTATTCAGGTATTCTGAACCGCGTCATCGCCGAGAAGCCGGCCGACATGCGCATCGGCGTGCATCTCTGCCGCGGCAACAAGCAGAGCTATTGGCAGGCCGAGGGCGGATACGACCTGGTCGCCGATACGCTGTTCAACGAGGTGAATGCGGACTGTTATTTCCTCGAATACGACACGCCCCGCGCAGGCGATTTTTCGCCTCTCAAATACCTACCGGAAAACAAGGTCGCGGTTCTCGGCCTGGTATCGACCAAGACGCCGGATCTGGAAACGAAGGAAGAGCTGAAAAAACGGATCGAGGAAGCGTCCGCCTTTGCCGACATCGACAACCTCGCCCTCAGCCCGCAATGCGGTTTCGCCAGCGATCACCACGGCAACGACCTGACACTGGACGACCAGATCGCCAAGTTGCGTCTGGTGGTGGAGACAGCAGCCGAAATCTGGCCCCGTTCCTGAAATTGCCGCGCCGCGCAGCCTTCAGGGCCGGGCGTCGGGCGGCAGGTTGGCGATCGGTTCCACGAAACGCAGTTCCGTATCCCACGGGAAAAATATCCACGTATCCTGGCTGACTTCCGTGATGAAGCTGTCGACCAGCGGGCGGCCCGCCGGCTTGGCATAGACCGTCGCGAAATGCGCTTTGGGCAACATCTCGCGGACGACCTTGGCCGTTTTCCCTGTATCCACCAGGTCATCGACAATCAGGACCCCCTCGCCGTCCTGCGCATCGGAGACGGGTTTTAGGATTTCCAGCCCGCCCTGGTCCTGATGCTCGTAGGACGAAACGCAAACCGTATCGATCAGGCGGACCTCGAGCTCGCGGGCCACAATCGCCGCCGGCACAAGTCCGCCGCGCGTGATCGCGATGACCGACCGCCAGGGGCCGCCGTCGGTCAGACGCCAGGCGAGCGCTTTCGCATCCCGGTGCAGTTGGTCCCACGAGACGGGAAACGCTTTCTGATACTGGTCTGACATCGATATCCCCTGTTGCCTGTTTTTATGACTTACCAATAAAACCTGCGCCGCCAATCCGCAACGTGCAGGGCGTCAGAAAGTATCGCGACCGCACTGCCGACCGCGATCCGCCTATCCGCCAAAAGCCGCGGATCCAGGGTTTTACTTTCCGGCGACAGCGCTAGACTGTCGCCATGTCAAAAGCGCGTTCGAAAGCCACCGCCAAAACGCTCGATTTCCCGGATGATATCCGGCCCGATTTTCAGGGGTTTCCGCCGTCTGGGCTGTCGTTTCTTGAAAACCTCGCCAAACAGAACGACCGCGCGTGGTTCAAGCCGCGCAAGGACAGCTATGACGCCGACCTGAAATTTCCGATGGAATGCCTGCTCGGCGAATTCACGTCGGCGAGACGCCCCGCCGGCTTTCCCGTCATCGGCGATCCCAAACGGGGTATATTCCGCATCTATCGCGACGTCCGGTTCTCGAAGGACAAGAACCCCTACAAGACCCATATCGGGGCGGTGATGACGCGGTCCGGCGGCAAGGGGGATCCCGGCCTGATCTACACGCATATCGAGCCCGGCGGGAGCTTCCTGTCCGCCGGCTTCTATTCCCTGGACAGGGAATTCCTCGCAGCCTGGCGGACGCGGATCGCGGCAGAGCCCGACCGGTTTCTGGAGATCATCGCCCCCTTTTCTAGTCTCCGAGGCAAATACGTCCTGCGCCATCGCGGCGCGTTGAAAACTCTTCCCCGCGGCTTCCGGGAGTTTGCCGACAGCCCTGTCGCCGAATACCTGAAATGGAAACACTTTCTCATCGGGCGCTCGCTGACGGACAGGCAGGTGCAGAGCAGGAAGCTCGTCGATCACATCCGCGAACTGGCGGAGGTCGCCGGTCCGTTCCTGGAATTCGGCTGGGACGTGCTTCAGACCGCCTATGAAGACGATCCGCGCCGTCATATGCGGACAGGGGAATAGAATTCGGGAATAGTCCTGCGCCCCAGAAAAAGCGAGCGGCGGCCGGGATAAACCGGGCCGCCGCTATCAGAGACTCCGTCCGGGGTTGGCTTCAGACGGTATCTCTGCGCATCAGATGTGCGATGCCCGCAAATCGGCAACCGAAGTCCGCCCCGGCGAAACGTTTTCGCGTATCGGTGTCGACATTCCGTTGACTTCTGCCGGGCGTCGCAAAACGGGTACTGGCTGAATCTCAGCAAAAACCGTGCCAGTTATTTTTCTCTCTTGTTTTCATATGGTTAACGCCCCGCCAATCGCCTCCCCGTAAAAACATGTAAAACAATCCGACACCCGTATATGGGGTCGTCAGGGTCCCGGCAGGTTTTCCAACAGCCCGGCAAGGACGACAGCACACCGCTGTCTTTGTCCGGTGTTCCGAAGCCTCTTTACACCTGCGCGGACATCTGGCCGAATTCGGCTTCTACTTTCACGGAGAATGGCATCATGCCGGTCAAGAACGGAATAGTCGGCGGCGTCTGCATGGCCCACGCGCCCCAGTTTTTCACCCTGCCCGATAGCGAAGACAAGGATACGGTCGAACGCGTCCGCCGCCTTGCGGCGGAAAACGGCGAGAAACTCAAGGCGCTGAACCCGGACGTAACCCTTGTCGTCGCGAACGACCACGCCAACCAGTTCCTGCTCCATTGCGTTCCCTCCTTCGCCATTCACCGCGGCAAGGAAGCCAGCGGCCATTTTGCCGGTCGGGACTTCCGCTTCGATGTGGACAGCGATACAGCCACCGACCTCGTCCGCTACCTGCAGGACGAAAAATTCGACCCCGCCTTCACCAGCACGGCGGAACTCGATTACGCCTTCGGCATTCCGCTGACCTTCCTCGAGATGTCCGGTCCGATTATCCCGATCTATGTAAACGCCTACGTCCCGCCCCAGCCCCGCATGGAGCGCTGCTATCATCTCGGACAGGCGATCGACCGGGCGCTTCGCGCAATGGATGTCCGCGCCGTCGTCGTTGCCAGTGGCGGGCTGTCCCACTTCCCCGGCACCGAACGCTATGACAGCCCGGCCACCGAATTCGACCTGAAACTCATGCGCGAGATGAGCGAGGGCAATCTGCGCTGGCTTCTGTCGCTTGATGACAAGCGGCTGGACGATACCGGGAATATCGAGTTGCGCTGCTGGTCCGTCGTCGCCGGCATGCTCGGCGAGCGTGTGCCGGACGCGATGTCGTTCGATCCGAGCTGGCACCATAACTACGCGACACTCGCCTGGTGGAGCGAGCAGCCGGCAGAGACGGCCGCGCCGCATTATCCGACCGTTTCCGCGGACCGGGTCGCCCTGACGGAGGCGCTGCACCGCATTGCCAATAACGAGAGCGAGCGCAAACGTTTCGCGACCGACCGCAACGCGTTCGCCGCCGAACTGGATATGTCCGGCGCGGAAAAGCAGGCGCTGGTGGAGATGGATGTGAAAGCCTTCGCGACCCTCGGCATACACCCCTTTGTGCCGTTCATGGCGCGGTTACAGCTCGAGCGGGAGGGCTAGAACGGAACCGCGCCCGGAACCCGTCCCCCGGGGAGCGCAACCCTCTCATCCTGCGCCGCATGGCTGGCGGTGCACACGCTTGACCGCCCGTCGCGCCTCGCTAAAGTGAGGTGAAATTTCGAGGGGATGACGGTTCTATGGCGCTGAAATCGGGAGAACGGGTGGTTATCGTGGGCTGCGGCCCTGTCGGGATGGTGCTGACGCTGGCGCTGTATCGCAATGGCATCCCCGTCACCTTGCTGGAACGTGCCGACGGGCCGATTGAAGACCAGCGCGCGGCGGCGATTCAGCCCTCATCGCTGGAGATGCTCGCCAGGCTCGGTGTCACCGATGAAATACACGAACGCGGGCTGATATCTCCCACATTCCACTACCGGGACCGGGTTTCCGGCGAACTGGTCGCCGAGTTCGACTTCTCGATGCTCGCCGACATGACCGAATTTCCGTATGTCATCCAGTACGAGCAGTTCAAACTTGTTGAAACGATTATCGCCGAAATCGGCGACACGCCCGATGTAGAGTACCGCTTTTCCTCCGAAGTCACCGGCATCGAACAGCATGCGGACGGCGCGACGGTATCTTTCAACAATCAGGACGGCGAAGCGGAGACCATCCGCGCGCCCTGGGTCGTCGGCTGCGACGGCTTCAGCTCCGTGGTGCGCCAGGCCGCCGAAATCGAGTTCGTCGGGTTCACCTATCCGGAAAAATTCGTCAAAATCGGCTCCGATTTCGATTTCCTCGAAGCGGGGATGGCGAAATGTATCCGCAATTTCTTCTCCGATCCCGGGGAATGGTGCAACCTGTTCAAGGTCAACGGTTACGGCCCGCCCGGAATCTGGCGCACGGTCTTTCCCGTGCCGGCCGACGAGCCCGACGAGGTATGCCTGTCGCCGGAGGGCATTCAGGGCCGGTTGCAGAAATTCTTCCCCAAGGAAGGCGATTACAACATCATCTATACCGGCCTGTATCACGTGCATCAGCGCGTGGTCGAAACGTTCCATAAAGGGCGCATCCTGCTTGCCGGCGATTCCGCCCACGTCAACAACCCCATCGGCGGCCTCGGCATGAATGGCGGCATACACGATGCCGTCGCGCTTGGCGAAAAGCTGTCCCGGGTAATCGACGGCGAGTCCGAAGATTTGCTGGGACTATACAGCCGCCAGCGTCACAAGGCGCAGATGGACGGCGTCCAGGCGACATCCATCGCGAATAAGAAGCTGATGGATGCAAAAGACCCCGCCATACGCCAGCAGCAGCTTGATGCGGTGCGCGAATCCGCGGAAGACCCGGTCAAGGCACGCGCCTACTGCCTGAACGCCGGGCTGTTCAAAAGCCTCGAACAAGCGAACGCCGTTACATGAACGCGCCCGTAGACGGGTCGAACCCGAACGGCGTCGGCGCAAGTCCGCTCCGCAAGGAAGATGCCCGGCACCTGGCAGGCCGCGGCCTGTTCGTCTCGGACATTCCGCCGGGAGACGTCTGGGAGGCGGCCATCGTCCGAAGCCCGGTCGCCCACGGCCACCTGCGCGGGATAGATACCTCCGCCGTCCCTGCCGGCTGCCATGTGCTGACCGGCACGGACTTTCCCGATATCGGTGCAATCCGCGCCGTGCCCCGCGTTCCGGGGTTCAAGGCGTCCGACTTTCCGATCTTTGCCACCGGCAAGGTCCGCTATGTCGGCCAGCCGGTTGCCATCTGCCTCGCCCCGACCCGCGCGCAAGCGGAAGACATCGTGCAGATGGTGGCGCTGGATATCGACGAACTGCCCGCGATCACCGAAATGCGGGATGCAACGACGCGCAAGGATCCGCTGATCCACGAAAGCTGGGGCGACAACATATTCGTCGAACGCCAGGTTGCCGGCGGCGATATCGCCGCCGCCCGGGCCGCCGCCGAAGTGACCGTCACCAACGAATTCCGCATGAACCGTCATGCGGCAATTCCGCTCGAAGGCCGCGCGGCGCTGGCGATTTGGGAAAACCGCCGGGACGAGCTGGTATTGAACCTGGCGACACAGGCGCCGCATATGATGCGCGTCGCGATCGCCGAGATCCTGGGCCTGAAAGAACGCCAGCTGCGGGTCGTCTCGCCCGACGTCGGCGGCGGATTCGGCTCCAAGAACCGCCTGATGCCGGAAGAAGTGATGGTCGCCGCCGCCTCAATGAAATTCCGGCGGCCGGTGCGCTGGATCGAAGACAGGCGCGAAAACATCACGGCCAACAACCAGGCCCGCGAACACTGGTACCGGATCACCGCCTATGCCGAGAAAACCGGCCGGATCCTCGGGATCGAAGCCGACATCATCGTCGATGCCGGCGCCTATTCCATCTGGCCGTCCGGCCCGTTCATGGAAACCGGCATGGCGGCGCGCAACCTGCCGGGCCCCTATCGCATTCCGGCCCTGTTGGCCGAAACATGGACCGTCGCCACGAACAAGCCGCCACTCGGCCCCTATCGCGGTGTCGCGCGCCCGGGCGCGTGTTTCGCGATCGAACGTACGCTGGACGAAGTCGCGCGGGCGGTGGGGCGCGACCCCTATGATGTCCGGCGCGAAAACATGGTCTCCGCCGACGAGATGCCGTTTACCGGCGCCGGCGGAATGCAATTCGACAACGGCGACTATCCCGAAAGCGTGCGCAAGGCAGCCGAGGCCGCCGGCATGGCCGCCGTGCGCGAACGCCAGTCAAACGGCGCCGAGAACGGCCGGCTGGTCGGTATCGGGTTCGCCAGCTATTCGGAACAGACCGCACACGGCATGCAGGAATGGAAACTCCGCGGCACGCCCGTGATTCCGGCATTCGAGACCGCGACGGCACGCATGGCCGCGGACGGATCGCTGGAACTGCTGGTCGGCATCCACAGCCACGGCCAGGGCATGGAGACGACCCTGGCGCAGATTGCCTGCCAGGAGCTCGGTCTTACACTTGACGATGTGGTCGTGCGCTATGGCGACACGGCGGTGTCTCCCTATGGCAACGGCACCTTTGCCTCGCGCTCCATCGTCATGGGCGGCGGCGCGGCGGCCAATGCCTGCCGCACGCTTGCCGGACGGATCAAATACATCGGCGCGCACCTCCTTCAGTGCGATGCTGCGGAGACCGAGCTCCGCGACAACTGCGTCTTCGGCGGAGGCGCCTCCATCACGGTGGCAGAGATCGCCCGGGCCGCACATATCCGCCAGGACCTGCTGCCGGAGGATGCCGATCCGACCCTGGAAGAAACGGCCATCTACGAGCCGGAAGTCACCTCCGGGGTGTTTTCCTACTCCACTCATGCGGCCGTCGTCCTCGTGGACCCGGAAACCGGCGAAGTGCGGATCGAGAACTACGCGATCGCAGAGGATTGCGGCACCATCGTCAACCCGATGATCGTCGACGGCCAGATCTGCGGCGGTGTCGCACAGGGGATCGGCACAGCCCTGTTCGAGGAAATTCCCTACGATGAATCAGGCCAGCCCCTGGCCAGCACTTTCGCCGATTATCAATGGCCCGGACCGACCTCCCTGCCCGCGTTCCGCATCGCCCATATGGTGACGCCGGCGGAAAGCACCGAATACGGGATGAAAGGCATGGGCGAAGGCGGTGCAATCGCCCCGCCCGCCGCGGTGGCCAACGCGATCCGCGATGCCCTGCTATCCGCAGGCATCGACGCTGAAATCAGCGAGACCCCGATGACACCAAAACGGGTCTATGACGCCATCCGGGCCGCCAAAACCGCCTGACCGAACGCGAGGGAGCCTTTTAGATAAATGGCCGAGTATCAGACGATCCGCGTTACCCGGGACGGCCCTGTGGCGACGCTCACCCTCAACCGGCCGGACGTACGCAATGCGATGAACCCCGTGATGATCGGCGATATCACATCCGCATTCGCGGCCTTCAACGCGGATGACGCTGTCCGGGTGATCGTGCTGCGCGGCGATGGTCCTGTATTCTGTGCCGGCGGCGACCTGAACTGGATGAAGGATGTCCTCGGCCAGACCGAACAGGAAGTTGTCGAGGATTCCCGGCATCTGCTGAATATGTACCGGGCGATCAATGAAAGCCCGAAACTGGTGATTGCCGCCATTCGCGGCGCAGCGGTTGCGGGCGGCCTGGGCATTATTTCCTGTTCCGACGTCGTCATTGCCGAGGCCCAGACGAAGTTCTGTATTTCGGAGGTCAGGATCGGGCTGGTCCCCGGAATTATCGCCGCCTTTATCCTGCCCCGTATTGGACCTGGCTGGTTCCGCTATCTAGCCAAAACGGCGGTCATGTTCGATACCGATACCGCCCGGACGGCAGGCCTCATTCACGAGATCGCCACCGATGGCGCAGACCTCGATGCGCGGGTCGCGGCGCATACGAAGCACGGCCTGGAAGCGTCTCCGGACGCGATCGCCGATACCGGCCATCTGATCGACACACTCGGTTACGAAATTACTGAAGAAAACTACGACAAGGGGTTGTTCTTTAACGCAAAGGCTAGATTATCGGATGCCGCCCAGGAAGGCATATCCGCATTCCTCGAAAAGCGTTCGCCTGGCTGGAAAGCCGGAGAACAGGACGAGATCACCCCTCCCGGCTGAGGATAAGATTGGCGGCCGATTGCTGGGTGCTAGGATGCTTATACGTTCCCTTCAGTTCAAAGCCCGCCTGTTCCAGAATTGCCAGGCAATCGTCATAGGTGCTGGCATCGGTTTCGATGAAAATATCACGGAGCCGCGGGTCCGCCAGGACACCTTTGGCCCCCTTCAGCACCCCCGTTTCCGCACCGTCGACGTCAATTTTCAGATGGGTCGGCTTAACCCCGTATTGCCGGACATATCCATCCAGGGAGATCGACGGTATCTGCAATGAAATATCCCAGTATTTCGGGCGTCCCCGCATATAAAAGCGGTTAGACGGAAACGAGACATCGATCAGCTTTTCGTCGATGCCGACAAGCGCCGCCACGGGCGTAATATCTGCGTCGTCGTTCAGTTGCGCGTTAACCGACAGATAGTAGGTTCCCTGCGGATCGCCGTTGAATGCCACGACTTTGTGCCCCAGCACACCGGCATAGACTGCCTCCTGCCCGTAAGCCGATCCGACATCAAACAAGACGGAGTTATCGGGCATCTCGCGGAGCCACTGATAAAGCTCCGGCTCCCGTGTTCCGTTCTGAAGCGTGCGGAAGTCCCGGATTATAAAATTTGCCGTGTGCGGCAGATAGAATTTCCCCACGCGGTCGCCGATACGGAGTTTTCCGACCCGGTTTGTGTAGGTCATCAGCATGGGCAGAATGTTTTCGACGAACCCCATACGGATTGCCTTTTTATGCGTTGAAACTGCTTCTTTAATGCCGATTGGCGCCGCCGAAAGCAACCTGCCCCCACCATATCAGGGAAAATCTGTCTCGCTCGAGTTCCGGTATGCCGCTTTTCGTCAAAATTTACCTTAAAAGTAAGAGAACCTTAACGTGTAGAGGCGGAATATATTTCAGCCGCGCTCCTTTTGAGTGCGTCCAACCGGAGAAAAACCATGTTGGGTAAAGCACTAGCAACAACCGCATTCCCCGCAGCTTTCAGCCTGCCCGCCGCTGCTCAGCAACAGGCAGCCTGCGCAAAACGCGGGGATGTCCTGAAGCATCTTTCGTCCAAATACACCGAGGCGCCGGTGGCGCTCGGACTGGCGAATAATGGTGGCGTCGTCGAGGTCCTTTCGAGCCAGAAGGGCAACAGCTGGACAATCATCATTACGATGCCGAACGGCCCGACCTGCATGGTTGCTGCCGGCGAAAACTGGGAGGAAATCCCCGCAATCGCCAGCAACGAAAAGCAGGGCGTCTAGGAAGCAGGCATTCCAGCCGGAGGACCGCCGGAAACCGGCCTTACGGCGCCGTTCCGAGCGACTTTGAAATAACCCTGTCGCCGGGTTTGAGACCCAGCCGCGACGCCGTGCCGGCATTCAGTTCGAGGACCGCCAAGACCGGCCCTCCCGAAGAGATGATTTCCTCCGACATAGGCACAGTTCTCTCGGCAATACGGGTAATCGTCCCATTCCGTGCAATGAACAGCATGTCGAGCGGGATAAAGGTATTTTTCATCCACATCGCGATCGGCTCTTCGCGGCGATAGACAAAAAGCATTCCCGCATCCGCCGCCATCCGCCGCCTGAACATCAGGCCCTGCTTCTGCTGGCGGCCGTTCAGGGCCAGTTCTACTGAAAACTCATGCGTCTTTTTGCCGGATTTGATAATCAGCGCTTCACGCGTGAACCTGGCGAGATTGTCCATGCTCTGGGCCGATGCGCCCCCGCCACCGGGCAGGTGCGCAAGCGCGAGCAACATGGCACCCAGGATCCAAAATCGTTTCATGGAGCCGATATAACCCTTCCGGAACCGGGGTTCCAGCATTGTCGGATCAGATATCCGTTTCACAACGAAGATAAGTTGGGAATGTCCGGGAGGCTATCGCCAGTTCGACCCGCCCGCCGAGCGCATCCTGAGTAGAAGTCCATAGCGCACCGGGACCAATGCGCCTCAAATCGGGCCGATGGCCTTCACTTCGGTCGCCTGGAGCCCTTTCGGCCCATCCGTCAACCGCACTTCAACTGCCTGACCGGTTATAAGACCATTCAGGCCGGCTCGCCGCAGGGTGACCATATGCACGAATACGTCCCCATCGGTGCCATCGGGACAGACAAAACCAAAGCCTTTATGCGGATTGAACCATTTTACGGTTGCCTTCACGAAATCTCCACCTTCACCGCTGGGATATTCGGGCGCCCCTTCCATGTCTCCGGCGGCAAGCAGCGCCGCCTCTTCCGTCGCCGTCGACGTATCGACGGCCTCAATCGCCAGGCACTGCATGCCTTTTGCGCCCTTTACGGCGATACATTCGATAGTAGATCCGGGCGGCAACTGCTCGTAACCAGCCTGCCGCAATACGGTCATATGCAAGAACACGTCCGACGATCCATCGTCAGGTGATACAAATCCGTAGCCTCTGACCACATTGAACCACTTGACGGCACCGCGTATACGCGTCGATTCTACCGAGTCTGGAATCGTAACGGTCTCGGTCAACGCCGACTCTCCCCACCAAACAAAAAACGCTTAGATAACGCTTCGTTATAGCATCGGATGTTCACAATTCGTAAACTTTTTTGGCTGCGACAACCATTCTTATTACTTTGAAATAGTTTGAAACAACACGAAATCAACGCCCTTCCAGCTGGACCCGGAACCTGTAAAAGCCCCGTCTGCAGTGCGTTTGGACGCCGCGTCCAGTCATGAAAGGAAATTTCCGGGTTTTGATTGATAATCTCGCGCCAGCCTTATAATTTGTCGGTCGCTGCAAAGAATTGCAGTGCATCATAAAAAACACCGTTCGCATAAGCAGGGCGGGAGTAACATCACAGGCATTGGGGCTTCGCGTTGGTTCACGCGGTAACACTTGGATTGATCCTATTCGCATCGTGGCTTTTGATGTCCGGCATCTTTTTGCCCCTCATCCTGATCCTGGGCGTATTGTCCTGCGTGCTGGTCGTCTTTATCGCCATGCGAATGGACGTGATCGACCATGAAGCTGTCCCCGTCCACCTTACCCTGAAGGTGCTGACTTACTGGCCCTGGCTGCTGTGGGAGATCGTCAAGGCCAATATCGACGTGACCAAACGCGTCCTCGGCATCTCTGAGATCAGCCCCACAATGGTTCGTATAAAGGCAACCCAAAAGACGGACTTGGGCATCGTGATCTTTGCGAATTCCATCACATTGACCCCGGGCACGATCTCCATCGATGTGGACGAAGACGGCTACATCCTCGTTCACGCGCTGTCCCGAGAGGGCACGATAGGGCTGGAAGGCGGAGACATGGATCGACGCGTCAGCGAGATGGAGGCAAAGACCTGATGTTCGCAACTGCCGCCGTCGCAATTCTCGTAACGATGTCTCTCGCGCTGCTCCGGGCCTTCATGGGCCCGACGCTCTACGACCGGATCCTGGCCGTAAACATGTTCGGCACTAAGACCGTTCTCATTATTGCAGTCCTCGGTTTTCTGATGGGACGGCCGGATTTTCTCGATATCGCACTGGTCTACGCGCTGATCAATTTTATCGGCGTGATCGCCCTGCTGAAGTATTTCAAATACGGCAACCTCGCCATCGGCCCGGGAGAATCCTCGGGCAAACCCACCTCAGCATCAACGCCGCCCGGCGATGGAGGTGACACCTGATGGCGCAGTTTATCGATATCTTGTCATGGCTGATGCTTGTCGGCGGGTCGTTCTTTCTGGTTATCGGGGCGATCGGCGTCCTGCGCCTCCCCGATCTCTACACCCGGAGCCATGCCGCCGGCATTACGGACACGATGGGCGCGATGCTCATTCTGTTCGGGTTGATGCTTCAGGGTGGCTTCACGCTGATCACTGCGAAGCTGGTGATGATCCTCCTGTTCCTTCTCTTCACCAGCCCGGCGGCTTCGCATGCGCTTGGCAATGCCGCATGGTCGTCCGGGCTGCGCCCGAAAATGGCGGAAAAAGCGCCTGTTGACCAAAACGCAGAAACGGACGGAAAAGAATGATGCTGGAAGTCATAGACATCATCATCCTCACCCTGATGACGGTCACGGTGATCGGGATCGTTGTGATGCGCAACCTGCTCGCCGTCGTGATGCTCGGCGGCATTTACAGCCTGCTCGCCGCATCGATATTCGTCGCGCTGGATGCCGTCGATGTCGCCTTTACCGAAGCCGCGGTCGGCGCCGGCATATCCACCGTCCTGTTTATCGGCACGCTGGCCTTGACGACGCGCGTCGAAAAACGGCCGAAGCACAAGCCCCTGTTGCCGCTTTGCGTCTGTATCATCACCGGTGCGGTGCTGATCTACGGCAGCCTTGATATGGCACGGTTCGGCGATCCGAATTCGCCGGCGAACCGCCATGTGGCTGCCCACTACCTGGAAAACACGAAAAAGGACACCGGCGTTCCCAACGTCGTAACCGCCGTTCTCGCGAGCTACCGCGGTTACGACACGCTTGGCGAGGTAACCGTTATCTTTACCGCCGGGATCGGCGTCATCCTGCTTCTGGGCAACTGGCGGCGCGGACTGAAGCCTCCGGCCCCGCATCATGAGGACAAGGCATGAGGGAGTATCTGATCCTCCGCGTCATCACGAAGCTGCTCTTCCCGTTTATCCTGCTTTTCGCCCTGTACGTTCAGTTCCACGGCGATTTCGGGCCGGGCGGAGGCTTTCAGGCCGGGGTCATATTCGCGGCGTCGTTTATCTTGTATTCGATGGTGTTCGGTGTTCGGTCAGCCCAGCACGTGCTGCCGGTGGGCATTTTGCGGGCCGGTATTGCGGGCGGCCTCCTGCTCTATGCTTTGGTCGGCGTCGTAGACCTGCTGCTGGGCGCCAACTATCTCGATTACAGCCCCATGTCCGCCGAAGCGAAAGTAGGCCAGCATCTGGGCATATTCCTGGTCGAACTCGGTGTCGGCATCACCGTCGCGTCGGTGATGATGACCATGTTTTTCACGTTCGCGACCTGGCGTGAAGACTAGGAATCCCGGAACGTGGTAGATTTTTTCGGACTATATAACTACTGGATCGTCATTGTGCTGGCGATGGCGGGAATGTACATCGTCATCGCCCGCGGCAACCTGATCAAGAAACTCGTCGGTCTGAATGTCTTTCAGGCTTCCGTTTTCGTCCTCTACATATCTTTCGGCAAGGTTTCCGGCGGCACGGCGCCGATACTTCTCAAAGGGGTTGTCACCTATTCGAACCCGCTGCCCCATGTCCTTATTCTGACCGCCATCGTGGTGGGTGTCGCGACAACGGCGCTCGGCCTCGCGCTTGTCGTCCGTATCCGGCGTGAATACGGCACGATCGAGGAAGACGACATCCATTCGCAGGACGGGCATACCTGATGTTACGCGAACACCTTCCCGTCCTCGTCATTATCATACCGTTGATCGCAGCGCCGCTGTGCATTCTGTTCCGCGGCAGGGACCAGGCCTTCGGCATTGCCCTGCTCGCGACCTGGGGCTCGTTTGCCTGCTCCGCTGTTATCGCCGCAAAGGTCATGGCCTCGGGCACGCTGTCCTACGAACTTGGCGGCTGGCCGCCGCCCATTGGCATCGAACTGCGCATAGATGCGCTGAACGCCCTCATTCTTCTCATCGTTTCGGGGATCGGCTCGGTCGTCGCCCCCTATGCGCGGAACTCACTGCTGCTCGAATACGTCGAAGACCGCTCCTACATGTTCTATTGCGCCTTTCTGCTGTGTCTATGCGGGCTTATGGGCGTTGCGGTCACGGGCGATGCCTTCAATCTTTTCGTCTTTCTCGAAATTTCGTCGCTGTCCTCCTACGTGCTGATCGCGCTCGGCTTCGATCGCCGCGCACTGACCGCATCCTATCAGTACCTGATCATGGGGACGATTGGCGCGACCTTTATCGTGATCTCGATCGGCCTGCTGTATCAGGCGACGGGTACGCTCAATATGGCCGATATCGCCCAGCGCCTGCCCGAACACGGCTACGACCGCACCGTGATTGCAGCCTTCGCGTTTCTCGTGATCGGCGTGGCGCTGAAAATGGCCCTGTTCCCGCTCCATCAATGGCTTCCCAACGCATATTCCTATGCCCCGAGCACGGTCAGCGCCTTCCTCGCGGCGACCGCGACCAAGGTATCGGTCTATATTCTGTTGAGGTTCCTGTTCACGGTCTTCGGCGTTCAGTTCTCTTTCGATATTTTGCCGACCGCGGTACCGCTGACGATCCTCGCCATCCTTGCGATGTTCATACCCTCGATCGTCGCCTGCTTTGAGCACAACGTTAAAAAGGTCCTTGCCTATTCGTCGGTCGCGCAGATCGGCTACATGGTACTTGGGATCGGCTTCGTGACCATGACCGGTCTGACCGCAGGCATCCTTCACCTTTTCAACCACGCCCTGATGAAAGGCGCCCTGTTCCTTGTGCTCGGCGCCGTATTTTACCGGATCGGGTCATGCAATATCGACCGGATGGCCGGCCTTGCGCGCACGATGCCCTGGACGATGGCAGCCTTCGTCGGCGGCGGCCTCAGCCTGATCGGCATTCCGATGACCGCCGGTTTCATCAGCAAGTGGTACCTGATCCAGGCCGCAATCGAAAAGGGATGGTGGCACATCGCCGTACTGATCGTTGCCAGTTCGCTTATTGCGGTGATCTATATCTGGCGGGTCATCGAATCCGCCTATTTCCGCGAGCCCCCCGAGGACCTGCAGAATGTAAAGGAAGCACCCCTCAGCCTGTTGATACCCGCATGGATACTGGTTTTCGGAAACGTGTATTTCGGAATTGAGACATCCCTGCCCGTCAGCATGGCGGAACTTGCCGCCCGCTCCCTGTTGGGGGCCAACTGATGCACCACCAGATTTATATCGGGCTCGCGATTATCCTGCCGCTGTTGGGCACGGTCATGATCTGGATGTCGGGAAGCCGGCCGAACCAGCGCGAAGTCGTAACAGTCATTACTTCGGGCCTGACTTTTCTGTGCGTACTGCAATTGCTGCCCGAAGTGCTTGCCGGCCACCAGCCGGAACTCCACGTCACCGAACTTCTGCCCGGGCTGGAGATCTCTTTCAAGGTCGAACCGCTCGGCATGCTTTTCGCCCTGATCGCGTCGTTCCTCTGGATTATCACTTCGTTCTACGCGATCGGCTATATGCGCGGACATCACGAACCGAACCAGACCCGGTTCTATATGTGTTTCGCCATCGCGATCTCCAGCGCCCTGGCCATCGCGTTTTCCGGCAATATGTTCACGCTCTTCATTGCCTACGAAGTGCTGACATTGTCGACCTATCCGCTGGTCACGCACAGCCAGACCGACGAAGCGCGCCGCGCGGGACGGGTATATCTTGGTATCCTGATGTCGACGTCCATCGGTCTGCTGATGGTCGGGATTATCTGGACCTGGGCGGCCGCCGGCACGCTGGACTTCACCCCGGGCGGAATCCTGAAGGGTAAAATCGACGACGGTCTCGTGATCGTTCTTCTGTTCCTTTATATGTACGGCATCGGCAAGGCGGCGCTGATGCCGATACACCGATGGCTGCCGGCAGCGATGGTCGCGCCGACCCCGGTCAGCGCCCTGCTCCATGCCGTGGCCGTCGTGAAAGCCGGGGTCTTCACGGTGCTGAAGGTCATCATCTATATTTTCGGCGCGGACTTCCTGACCGAGACCGGCGCGAGCATCTGGCTGATGTATGTTGCGGGTGCGACGGTACTGCTCGCCTCGCTGGTCGCGCTTACCAAGGACAACCTGAAGGCCCGGCTGGCCTATTCCACCGTCAGTCAGCTCGCCTATATCGTGCTTGCCGGGGCGCTTGCGACATCGCACAGCCTTGTCGGCGGTGCGATGCATATTGCGATGCACGCCTTCGGCAAGATTACGCTGTTCTTCTGTGCAGGCGCGATCATGGTCGCGTCTCACAAAACCGAGATCAGCCAGATGCGCGGCCTTGGCTGGCGGATGCCGTTTACATTTGCCGCGTTCCTGATAGGCGCGTTGAGCGTCATCGGCCTGCCGCCGCTCGGCGGGTCGTGGAGCAAATGGTATATCGCGCTGGGCGCAGCGGATGCCGACCAGCTTGTCTTCATCGCCGTCCTGATGATCTCGTCATTGCTCAACATTGCTTACCTCATACCGGTATTCGCCCGCGGGTTCTTTGGCCCGCGCGAGGAAGAGGAAGCCCAGATGGCCGGTAGCCATGAAGATCATGGAGATCATGGAGATCATGGAGATCATGGAGATCATGCAGGAGACCATGATACAGCCACCCATGACGCGCATGACGCCTCCGATGCCGGCAAACGTATCGCCGAAGCGCCAATGCTATGTGTGGTACCGCTATGGATTACCGCGCTTGGCTGTGTCGCGCTGTTCGTCTATTCCGACTGGCTTTACGCCATGCTTTCGCCGATCGTGAAGTGAGGAAACAGTCATGACCCAGCAAACACCTCACACCCCTGACGACAGCGGCCGGAAATACTGGCTCGACGCCCCCGGAAACGTCGAAAAGATTTTCTGGGGACTTGTTCTTCTCAGCGTGCTCCTTTTCCTCGCCGATGCGCTTTATCACAAACACCCCTATTTCGGGATCGAGAAAGCCTTCGGCTTCTACGGCGTGTTTGGCTTCTGCGCCTGTGTCGCCTTGATTTTGACAGCCAAGATCGTCCGCGTTCTCGTGATGCGCACCGAAAATTATTACGCCCCCAAGACAGAGGACGATTCCTGATGGTCTTCGGGATCCCGCCCGGCCTGTTCCTGATCGCAGGCGCCCTGCTTGTTCCGCTCTTTAATGGACGCTGGCGCAAGATGTATATGCTGTTGCTGCCCTGCGTCGGCCTCTGGTACCTGGCCGGCAGCCAGAGCGGCACCTTCCTGCCATTCACTTTTCTGGAATACGCGATCGTCCCCGTTCGGATCGATCCGCTCAGCCTCATATTCGGCTACGTCTTCCACATCGCCGCCGCGCTGAGCGTGGTTTATGCATGGCATAACGACGATGTCATCGAACAGGTCGCCGGTCTCGCCTACGCCGGTGCCGGGATCGGCGCCGTCTTCGCGGGCGACCTGATTACGCTCTTCGTCTATTGGGAAGCGATGGCGATAACGTCCGTCTTCCTGATCTGGGCCCGCCGCACGGATACCGCCTACGCCGCCGGCATGCGGTATCTGATCATCCAGGTAGGATCTGGCGTCCTGCTGCTGTCAGGCGCGATACTGATGGCCCATGAAACCGGCTCCATCGCGTTTGAAAAGATGACTCCCGGCAGCCTTGCGACATGGCTGATCCTGATCGCCTTCGGCATCAAATGCGCCTTTCCGCTCCTCCATAACTGGCTGAGCGACGCCTATCCTGAATCAACGGCAACCGGAACGGTGTTCCTGTCGGCATTTACGACCAAATGCGCCGTCTACGTTCTCGCCCGCGGGTTCCCGGGAACCGAACTGCTGATTTACGTGGGCGCAGCGATGGTTCTCTTTCCGGTGTTCTATGCCCTCATCGAGAACGATCTGCGCCGGGTGCTGGCCTATGCCCTGAACCAGCAGCTTGGCTTCATGGTTGTCGGTATCGGCATTGGTACGACGCTGGCGATCAACGGTGCGGTCGCCCATGCATTCGTATCGACCCTGTATAAGGCATTGCTGTTCATGTCCATGGGAGCTGTTCTCTACCGCGTCGGCACGGTAAAGGCCTCGGAGCTTGGCGGACTTTATAAATCGATGCCGTTGACGGCCGCTTTCTGCATTATCGGCGCCGCATCGATTTCCTCCTTTCCGCTGTTCTCGGGCTTTGTCGCCAAGTCGCTGACACTCTCGGCCGTCGCCTATGAGGGCTACTTCGTGATCTGGATGATCCTGCTCGCCGCATCCGTCGGCGCATTCCTGCATTCGGGCATCAAGGTGCCGTTTGCAGCCTTCTTCGCCCAGGATTCCGGGAAGCGATGCGAGGAAGCGCCGCTCAACATGCTGATCGCCATGGGGATCACCGCTTTTCTGTGTATCGCCATCGGGGTGTATTCGCCCTGGCTCTACAGCCTGCTTCCCTACCCGGTCAAATACGCCCCGTACACCACGAGCCATATTATCGGCCAGTTACAGCTTCTGGCGTTTTCCGCCCTCGGGTTCGGCCTGCTCTTGCGATACGGAATTTATCCGCGGGCGCTGAAATCATTGAACCTTGATTTCGACATCACCTATCGCAAATGGCTGCCCGGGCTCTACCGCTCCGGCATCAACCTCACACGCGGCGGCTGGCAGGGCATCCTGCAGGAGCTGCGCAACGTCATTAACAGTTTTGTCGCCTACATGTTCCGCCATCACGGGCCGGAAGGCATTCTTGCGCGCACGTGGCCGACGGGATCGATGGCGCTCTGGGTGGCGGTCCTCCTCGGCGGCATCCTGCTGATCTACTACATCTGATGCGCTGGCGGGGGGCGGCGCCGTCCCCGGCGGCGCAGGGCTTCTCGATCGCACGTACCCGATGACCGGCAATATCAAGGGCACCCTGTGGATGCTGGCTGCGGTCGCCGCGCTGACGGTGATGGCGGTTACCCTGAAACACGTCGTCACCGACATGTCTCCCTGGCAGGCAGCGTGGCTCAGGATGTGTATCGGTCTCGCATTTCTGATACCCTGGGTATTCCGTACAGGTGTCAGAACCGCAATCCTGTCTCCCCGCCTGCCGATGCTCTGGGCGCGGGGATTGTTCGGCAGCGCCTCATTCGCCCTCACGGTCTATGCGCTTGGCAACCTGATACTCGCCGACGCGATGGTTCTTTCCTTCACGACGCCTTTCTGGGTCATTCCCCTCGCAGCGCTCTTCCTCGGCGAATACGCCGGCTGGCGGCGCGCTCTTGCGACAGCTCTCGGCTTCGCAGGCGTCCTGCTGGTCCTGAAGCCGCAATTCGGCATTCAGGACGCGATGCTGATTGCGCTCCTCGCGGCCCTGCTGCGCGGATTTGTGGTTGTGTTCATCAAGAACCTGTCCGGCACCGAACCGCCGCGCCGGATCGTTTTCTGGTTCTTTGCCGTCGGCTTGATCGCCCTGGCGGTCCCGGCACTGCTCCACTGGACCACGCCCACAGTCGCGCAGTGGGGTTGGCTCGCACTCGCCGCCTTCGGTGGCTGGGTCGGCCAGGAGTGGCTCAGCCGGGCCTATCGCGAGGGCGAAGCGACGATCATCGCGCCGCTCGAATTCACCCGCATACCGCTCGCCGCCCTGATCGGCATTACGCTGTTTGCCGAAGTACCTGATTTATGGACTCTCGCCGGCGGCGTCGTCATCGTCGGCGCCGCCTATATCATCAGCCGGACCAGGGCCGCGCGGCTCCGCACTCCCAATCCGACGTAGCCAGATACCGTTATCTCTCTCCTGCCGTTTGCATTCTTCGACGGTTAATCATTCAAACCGTCGGAATCCTTTACACTCCGGATATTTCGAGGGATATTTTTTTTCTTAACCATCTGAAATTATTGAACAATCAATAACTGGTATGATATTTGCATATGTAATGTCTGAGTGTGTTCAGTGTGAACGCAGGATCACGACCAGAACAGGATACGGTTCAATGCCCCGGTTACCGAAATTCGCCACCAGCACGGCTGTCGCAGGCATCATGCTTGCCGCCTTGACGGTGGGAGGAAGCGCCTCCGCGGTGCAGCTTTATGGCTCGGTCGGCAATGGCTCAGGATCGAACCGGGGCGATATTCTCTCCATCGACCCCACCTTCACGAGCAGCTATACCACGATCGGCAATCCGACCGTGACCGGCGGCATCACCGGGCTTGCGTTCGAAAATTACGCCGGCGCGCCATCCGGCTCCCTCTGGGGCTCCCAGGGATTCGGCTTCAACACAACATCGACACTGATCGAGATCGACCCCAATGACGGATCGCTGATCACCGATGTCGGCGCGATTCATACAGATGCGAATGACGTTGCAGGCACGGCCATCTCGATCGGCGATCTCGCCTTCAATTCAAAAGACGGCAAGCTTTATGCCATAACCTCCGATGCGGCCGCCCCCGGTGGGCCGACCGATGGGATTTACACCATCGACACCGGTACCGGCCTCGCGACGCTTGTGGGCAAGACAATCTGGGACACGACGGCGGGCATCGCGTTTGATTCAAACGGCATCCTTTACGCCCTTGGTTTCGATCCCTATGTGGGCCCGTTCGGCACCAACATGCTGTTCACTTTCGATCTCGACAATCCGATTTACGACGTCACGGATCCTCTTCTTCTGCTCGACAACACCCGGGTGACCGTCGACATCAACGACTATATTTTCTCCGGACTCGGCATCAATCCACTGACAAACGAAATCTATGCATCCGAGAGCAAGACCGGGAACATCTACAAGGTCGACCCGACCACGGGGGAGATGACCTTTACGGGCAAGCCGAGCGGCGCCTTCGTCTCGGACCTGGCGTTCCGCGTGCCGGAACCCGGCACGCTTGCAGTCCTCAGCCTTGGTACTCTAGGATTGGTTTTTTCAAGACGGCGGCGCGCTATCTGACGCAACACATCCCCACCGTGCTTGCAACGGAGACGCGAACAAACGACGGCGGCCCTATGTATCCTGGCCGCCGTTTTTTGTTCAAGGTTTCCGGCTGTAAGGCGCCCCACTACATTCCCCATCATCCGATGCGCCGCTCGATGCCGGAAGGCATGATTGATCCGTGGTGAAACAGTCCGGCAGCAATCGGCGGCGTTTGATGCCTGCAAACATGAAGCGAAAAGTCTGACGGTTCGTCTGACCTGTCTGGCGTGTTCGTCTGCAGACGACGAATAAAAATAGGAATTTAACGTCGATCAAATGCGCCAGATGCCCTATCTGCTAAGTATGATATCAGGATGCGACATGTGATATGTGTTGGGTCGCAAAATGACGGCCGACGATTTCTTGGAGGGGTATATGACCGATTACTGGGCAAACAAGTTGGTGTTTGAGTTGCAGGGGCCTGACGGCAAGGACCTGTGGACCAATCACCGGGCGGAGGTAATAGCCCGCTATCCGCTGTCGCCGGAAATCGAACAGGCCTTCCTGAACGACGACATCGGCACGCTCATCCCGGTCATAAACCCGTACCTGATGCGTTTCTTTTTGCTGATGCTGGGGTATGACGACGCGAAATCGATTGAAGTGCTGGAATCTTTCCAGACCGAAGAAGAAAGGAAACGGGTCAATGGCTAAACTTGTCGGCAGCTTTGCCGCTTCACATGCGCCCAATATTGCCCGGTCCTGGGATAGCTTCAAGGACGAGACGCGCGAATGGCTCACGACGCGCTATGACGAACTGGGCAAGCGGGTAAAAGCGCTGGAACCCGATGTGCTGGTCATCCATTCGAACGATCACTGGATCAATTTCTTCCTCGAGAACATGCCCGCCTTCCTGATCGGAGTCGGCGAGGAACATGACGGCCCGCCGGAACCGTTCATGCAGCCGATCTTCAAGGGCTGTACGTTCCCGGGCCATGCGGGTCTGGGCAGTCACCTGCTTGAATACGCAATGGGTGCCGATTTCGACCCCGCCTATTCCCATCGCATCAAGATTGATCACGGCATCGGCATCCCGTTGTGGCGCATGGGGTTCGAGACCCTGCCGCCGGTGGTCCCGGTGTTCCTGAACCTGATGGAACAGCCCTTCCCGACACCCAAACGCTGCCTTGCCTGGGGACACATGATCCGCGATGCGATCGAAGCCTACCCGGAAGACCTGCGCGTCGTGGTGCTCGGTACCGGCGGACTCAGCCATTCCATTGGCGAGACGACCATGGGCTGGATCGACGAGCCTTTCGACAAAGCCTGCATGGAGCTGTTTGCGAGCGCCCCGGACGAAAAGATCGCGTCCGAGCTCTCGCGGATGCTCAAAGAAACCGGTAATGGCGGCGCAGAAGTGCGCTCCTGGTCCATCGCCCATGGCGCCGCCGGCGGCAAGGGATTCGAGATGATAGACTATATCCCGATGCCGGAAACGCTGATCGGCTGCGGTCTCGCGGAATGGAAGTTCGCGGCCTGACGCCGGAGCCGGCTCTTCGCTCTCACAGATCACGGATTTCTGCTTTTTTGATGAACCGGGAGCGAAAGACAGCCGGACGAGAATGGTTCGGGTAGGATTTTCTTAACCTTTTTGCGCGCAATCTGCGGGGACTTTAATAGATGGTCTCAGATGTCACGCCCCTCTCGCCTTGTTTTGCGACTCCTGTTGCTTGTCGTATGTCTCCTGACCCCGTCCTTGTCGCCTCTGCAGGCTGCGGACGAACGGCACAGGGTTCTTTTTATCAGTTCGTACCATCCGTCGTTTCCGTCTTTCGATCCGCAGGTTCGGGGTCTTCGCAAAGCGCTTGATGAAGCAGGATTCGCGCCCGGGTCGGTGTTGGTGGATATCGAATTCATGGACACCAAACGGTTTCCCAGAGCGATGCGGTCTCCCGAGTTCAGGGTCGCTCTCGCGAACAAACTCGAAACCCTGCCCCGATATGATTCTGTCGTTGTGGGAGACGATAATGCTTTCACATTCGCACTGAAAGAACAGAACCGGCTGTTCAGCGGTACACCCATCGTTTTTCTCGGTGTGAACAATACAGCGAAGGCCCTTGCGCAGAACGCCAACCCCCAGGTCACCGGCGTTGTCGAGGAAGCCTCGGGGGAGGAAACCCTGCGCCTGATAAAACGCATCTATCCCGATGCGGAAAAAATATTTGTCGTTCATGAGGAGATTACCCCGACCGGCGCTGCCAATACGCGCCGGACCCGTGAGGGAGTTCGCAGCCTGGGACTGACAAATGTCGAATTCATCTCGACCTCTCAACTGAGCTATGACGAACTCCGGGAGCGGCTGTCGCGCCTGCCCGCAAGGGCTCCGGTTCTAATGGGTGGTGGATATCGTGACCGCCTCGGCAACAGGCTCGATTATCTCGAACTTTTGGCTTCAACGAAGACAGTCTTTGACGGTCCGCTATTCTCGGGCCAGAAACACGGTATCGGCCATGGGGTTCTGGGCGGCGAGGTCGTGTCGCATTTTGAACAGGGCCGAACCGCCGGCGCGAAGGTCGCGGCCATTCTGAATGGCTTTCCCGTTTCGCAGATCAAGGTCACTGAGAAAAGCCCGAACGTCTTCATGTTCGACCATAACGAACTCGCTCGTCTCGGCATCGAGGATGACCGTCTCCCGCAGGACTCCATCATTATTAACCGGCCCGTGGAAAAACTGAAAACCTATGCCGAATGGCTGGTCGCCGGTGTTATCGCCATCGGCCTGCAGATGACGTTGATAATCTTTCTGTTCAGAACGATCGGGCACCGCCGGTCAGCGGTCACCGCTTTGCGCGAAAGCGAAAATCGTCTGCGGGCGTTTCTCGATCATTCCCCGTCGGCGATGTATGTCAAAGACCTAGACCATCGCCTGGTGATGGTGAATGCCCAGTATCTGAAACTTCACAATGTCTCCGAGGAAGACGTGATCGGACAGCGCGGCGGTTCGCGCCTCACCGAAGAAGAGCGTTCGCGGATGGAAGCGACCGATCAACTTGTGATGAATTCTGCCACTCCAATGACATCCACGCTCCGGATAACCGGCAAGCACGATAATGGGAAGGACGCATATTTTAACGTCTCGAAATTTCCCGTGTTCGACGCTGACGGTATGGTCGTTGGCGTGGGCGGTATCAACACAGATGTGACAGGCCTGCATGAACGCGAAGAAATGCTTGAGCAGGCCAGGGCCGCGGCGGAAACCACCGCCCGCGAGGCGCAGCTGGCGAATAAGGCAAAATCCGAGTTTCTGGCAAGTATGAGCCACGAAATACGCACGCCCTTGAACGGGGTGCTGGGCATGGCCGGTCTCCTTCTGGACAGTCCGCTGACCGATGAACAGCGAAGTCACGTTTGGACTATTCGCTCATCCGGCGGGCTTTTGCTGTCGCTGCTTAACGACATTCTGGATCTTTCGAAAATCGAAGCCGGCAAACTGGAACTGGAGGAAATCGATTTCGATCTCAGCGATATCTTAGAGTCCGTCGCCGACCTCTGGTCGCCAAAAGCCTATGCGGCGGGCATCGGATTCAGTTATCATATTGAAAATCTGACTGCGCCAGTTCTTCGGTCCGACCCGACGAGAATCCGCCAGATCCTGTTCAACTTCATGTCCAACGCTCTCAAGTTCACGGAAGCGGGCAGCATCGCGATCAACGTATCGCAGGAGGGATTATCGGAAGGAAAAATCCGGACCCGTTTCGAAGTCCGGGATTCCGGCTCAGGGATTCCGCCGGAAACGCAATCGGGGTTGTTCCGGAAATTCACGCAGGCGGATACATCGATCACCCGGAAACACGGCGGAACGGGCCTCGGACTCGCCATCAGCAAACAACTGGCGGAAGCGATGGGCGGAGAGATCGGCGTCAATAGCGCGCCTGGAGAAGGTTCGACCTTCTGGTTTACAATCGTCAGTACTGAAGGCGTCGCTGGAAATGTGAAAGTTAGCGGAGACACCCGGAGCAGCCTGTTGCCACCTCAATCGGACGACACTGCCCCCTCCAGATCGCTCCGGCTTCTCGTGGCTGAAGACAATGAAGTTAACCAGAAGGTTATTACCGCCCTTCTTGGCCGGTCCGGTCACAAGGTCGATATCGTCGGCAACGGCATCGAAGCGGTCAGCGCCGTTATTCGAGGCGCCTACGACCTTGTCCTGATGGACGTACGGATGCCCGAAATGGACGGCGTGACGGCAACCCAGCGTATCAGGGCGCTCGACGGCCCGAAATCGACGATTCCGATTATCGCCCTCACCGCCAATGCGATGAAGGGAGACGAGGCCAGCTACCGATCGGCCGGTATGAGCGACTATGTCACAAAACCTATTGAAAGCGACAAGCTGGCTTCGGCAATAAATCGTCAATGCGGCATCGACGCGCCAATCGCAAATACGTGGATTCCCCCGACGACGGAAACCCCCGCTCCGCGGGCGGATGAGGCCGCGCTTCAGAAAGATCTCGACGGTCTTATCAGTTCGATTGACGCGGATCTCGCCTGACGCCCTGCCCTGAATCGGTTTCACCGTCGGAATTTCCCGAAATACAATGTTTGGTGAGGACGCCTTCTCCCCGGCATGCCGACCGAAAAGCGCGCTTAAGACTCGCCCTTCCCTTGCCCCCCGTCCGTTGAAGCACTAAGTTCCGGTCAATCCTCAAGCGATTCAAGACTGGAGTTATCTGTCATGGAAATGACCGGCGAATACAAGATTCCCGCGCCCCGCCAAAAAGTATGGGAAGCGCTGAACGATCCCGAAGTTCTGAAGACCTGCATCCCGGGTTGCCAGGAACTCAACAAGGAATCTGACACCGAGCTTACGGCGACGGTCAAATCCAAGGTCGGTCCGGTTTCCGCGACGTTCAAGGGGAAAGTCACGCTCAGCGACATAGACGCGCCCAACGGTTACAAGATTTTCGGCGAAGGCACGGGCGGCGTTGCCGGCTTCGCCAAGGGCGGCGCGGAGGTCAAACTTGCCGATGACGGCGACGGAACCCTTTTGACTTACGAAGCAACCGGCCAGGTCGGCGGCAAACTGGCGCAGATCGGCTCCCGCCTGATCGATTCCACCGCCAAGAAAATGGCCAACGAGTTCTTCGGAAGATTTGC
>Ga0255775_1000236_pt1 | contig 55570 bp, 50 predicted proteins | sample 011ome_26_FD_179973 | JGI IMG/M metagenome (GOLD analysis project Ga0255775, IMG submission 179973) | Coastal salt marsh microbial communities from the Groves Creek Marsh, Skidaway Island, Georgia - 011511BT metaG (version 2) | ecosystem: Environmental > Aquatic > Marine > Intertidal zone > Salt...
GATAGTATTTGCCTGGTTAACAATTGGTTCACTGTTACTAGAATTGTCATTGTTTGTAGTGTAATGATTATGAGTTTCAGGAGAAAATAAAGAAAGAGAAGCGCAAGAGTAATTAAGAACTATAAGTGCTAAAAAAAGGGTGTAGTTTACATACTTCATACTGATAAAAATTTAAATTGTAAATTTAATATTGTTTAAAGATAGTTAAATGATAAAAACAGGATTAAAAATATTAAAATTTTTAACTCTTTTAATTATATTAAGCTCATGCAATTCTTATTCACAATTTAAATCTGGAATAGTATCAACACTTGAAGCTGTATACCCAGATATCAATAAAATAAATTTAAAAAAAAATTACTCCTACAATCTTGCAAAAAATTCAAATTTTGAAGCACTAATTTTAATTAATTCTGACATAAATAAGGAATTTACTTTTAATTCTGATTCAGAAAACTTGAAAAATGTTGACTTTTCTATTATTGGTTCTGTGCCTGTAGAGGAAAATACTGGAATCGATAGTAGAACTGAACAATTTTTAGGTAAAATAAATCCTCATGTTGTAAGAAGAGCTCCTTTTGATATTTTTGAAATTATATATCCTCTTAGAAATAATACTATAACATCTTCTACCAATTTTACACTACTAAGGATTTCTATAGACTCAGATGAATTCAAAAAAGCAGGAAATTATAAACTCAACGTAATTTTAAAAGAGAGTAATGAAATTCAAAAATTAAAATTCAAAATTAAGGTGCATGATGTCGGAATTCCTGAACTAATAAATAGCAAGTTTTTTTATACTAACTGGTTTAATCTAACTAAAATGGAAGAAATGCACCATTTAAAAAGATGGAGCAAGGATTGGTACCTCATGTTGGATAAATACGCCAAAATTATGGCAGATGGACGTCAAAATTGTATAATTATTCCACATGAACTTATTAGTTTAAAAAACAACAAAATTGAATTGGATGAAATCAAAATGATTTCATTCATCAATGTATTTAAAAAGTATGGTTTTAAATATTTTGAATCTCCTCATTTGCTTAATAGAGGTTCTAGCGACGACTGGGGAAATCCAGAATTAAAAACCAAATTACGTAAAAAGGGGTATTACACTGACCAAGGCAGAAAAGAAATAGATACAATTATTAGAAAAATAAAAAAATTCACAAAAAAATATGACTTAGAGAATCAATGGCTACAACATATAGCTGATGAACCTACAGATGTAAATGCTAAATGTTATAAAGACGCATCTAAACAAATCAAATCTATATATCCAGAAATAACAATTATGGAGGCGACCAATGCAAAGGAATCATTATCTGGCTCTATAGATTTATGGTGCCCTTTAATTAACGATTTTCAAGAAAATCAAGACTTTTTCAAAACTAGAGAAACAAAAGGAGAAAAGGTTTTAATTTACACTTGTTTAGTTCCTGGAGGTAAATGGCTTAATAGAACTTTAGATATGGAAAAAATCAGGCAAGTCTATTTTGGTTGGGCAGGATCCAAATACAATACATTTGGATATTTACATTGGGGTTTGAATCAATATAAAGCAGATCCCTTCAAACATAGTGTTATTAAACACCCCTCCCCACAAGCATCAAGTAATAATTTTTTGCCTGCTGGTGATACACATGTTATTTATCCTGGAAAAAATGGCCCACTTTCATCATTAAGATTTGAAGCTCACAGAAAAGGAATTGAAGATTATGAATTATTAGAAAAATTAAAACAAAAAAATAGTAAGAAGCATTCAAGATTAATTAAAAAAATATTTGTTGACTACACTAACTATTCTCTTTCAATAAAAAAATATCAAAGAACAAGGAAGAGATTACTTAAATCATTATAATTTTATGAAAAATAGCATATGTACTCTGATACTAATATTAATTGTGTTTGATATTAGTGCACAAAAAAGAAAAGAATTTTTTAAAAGCCCAGAGGGTATATTCTATGTTTCATCTGATTTACATATTCATAGTGTATTTTCTGACGGTGTAGTATGGCCAACTGTTAGGGTTGATGAAGCTGTAAGGGATAGTATAGATTTAATATCACTTACCGAACATCTGGAATATCAATCTCATTTGTATGATATACCTCACACTAATAGAAATAGGTCATTTCAAATCGCTGGTGGTTATGTAAATAAACGTCCATTGGCAGTTGTTCATGGAACAGAGATTACAAAACCAATGCCGCCAGGTCACTTCAACGCCATTTTTATAAAAGATGCTAACAAATTTTTTAATGATGAGAAAAAACCCTTAAACTTTAATCGTGCAATTAGGGAAGCTAATAACCAAGGAGCTTTTGTTTTTTGGAATCACCCTATGTGGGAAGCTAACAGAAGTGATGGTATAGCAAAACTTGATCCAATTCACAGAGATGTAATTGATAAAAAATTATTGCATGGTATCGAGGTTGTCAATTTTGACACATTTTCAGAAGAAGCGATGCAAATTGCTCTTGAAAACGATTTAACAATGATGGGAACTAGTGATGTTCACATATTAATTGAATGGGATTTTAATATCAAAAAAGAAAGTTTCCACAGACCGTTAACATTTATAATGTCAGAAAATAGAACAATAAAATCTATAAGAGATGCTTTATTTAAAGGTGATACATTTATATGGTATAGAGATCTAATTATAGGCAAGTCAAATAATCTAAAACAAGTGATAGAAAATAATTTAGAGGTTGTTTCTAAAGGGTATGGATTTAAAAACAGAAAAGTTGAAATTTTACAAGTAGAATTAACAAATAAATCGGTAGCTCCAATTAATCTAAACTATACAGGGGAATATACATTTCACAACGACTATAAATACATTGAACTAAAACCTAAGTCAAGTAAAACAATATATATCAAAACAAAAAAAGTTAAAAATAAAATTGATTTGGAGTTCGAAGTTTTAAATTATGTCATCGCACCTAAAACAAATCTTAAAACAATAAAAACAATAAATATCGATTAAAAAGATTTAATATTTATGTAATGTTAAATAATAGTAAAATTTATTTACTGTAATTCAATATTCAAAACTGTTTTTTTATAAAATTTAAAAGATCCTTCACTAAATTTTGGTTTTCTAAATCTGATTTTTTCTTTTGAAGAAAAACCATATTGTTCAATAGGCATACCAATAAAGTTTTTGTCTAGAATATTATTTAAGTTTTCGTCCAATAAAATTGAAATTAGGTAAACTCCTTCAGGAAGATTAATTGTTGTGGAAAATTTATCTTTTTCCACCCATTCTTTAAAGCCATAATCAAAACCCTCTTTTTGACCTGAGTTATTAGTTGCGTTGCTATTCCATGAATCTGGATTTGACCAAATCGCAATCACTAAGTTTCCGTTTGATTCTATGTTAGAAACGTTTAATTGTAGATCAAATAATTCTGGATTATTTTGAGAAAACAATTTGAAATTTAATAGTACGAAAAAAAGAACAAAAAATTTATACATAAGTTTTTTTTAGTGACCCAGGGAGGATTCGAACCCCCAACCGTCAGAGCCGAAATCTGATATTCTATCCAGTTGAACTACTGGGCCAAATTAAGACAACTTAGAACGAACTATATTAGAAATAGTTTTTCCGTCTGCTTTCCCAGAAAGCCGGCTTGATGCAATTCCCATTACTTTGCCCATATCTTTCATTCCCAGAGCACCAGATTGATCTATTATTTCCGAAATAATTTTTTCAATTTCATCATGATCTAATTGTTTTGGCAAAAACTTCTCAATTACTTTAGCCTGGCTGAGTTCTAACTCGGCAAGCTCTAACCTATCTTGATTTGAATATATTTCAGCACTTTCTTTCCTTTGTTTAACTAATTTTTGTAATATTTTGATTTCATCGGCTTCACTAATTTCTCCTCCTGAATTTTTTTGTGTTTTTGCAAGCAATAACGCAGACTTAATAGCTCTTAAAGACTCTAACTCATCGTTGTTCTTATTTTTGATAGCCTTAACAATTGAGCTTGAAATATTTTCTAGTAATCCCATAGTTATTTAATTAAAGTTAATCAACATTATCATGTAAAAATGAATTATTAGTTCTCAATGTAGTTTCACCATTAGAATCCTCACTAATTGAAGTTCGAGAAGTTTTTACTTTTTCAATATCACTCAAAGTTATTCCTGCACGTTTGAAAGCAGGTTCATTTTCTAACGACTTTAAATTTTTTGATTTTGAAAAGTTATAATTATACTCTTTTAATTTAATTTTTCTTTCTTCAGTTCTTTTTGCTAATCCATCTGCAATAGAACTATTTAAAGGATTTAAAATTGATTCAGATTCTTTTACATCATCATCAACTGTTGAATTAAAGGTTTTGGAGTAATCATCACAGCTAGATTTATTAGATTTAGATCCATTAAATTCAGTTAAAGGAATAATGTGAATTGGATTATTGACTTCTATTTCATTAATATCCTCTATAAGTTCATGAACAATTTTATTCGTTCCTAAATTCTGTTTTTTGATTGGCATATCAAAATCAAAAGATACTTGATCTTTTGGTTTAACTTCTTCAGCAGATACGACTTCTATTTGATTTATTTTATTTGTGACATCATTAATTTCAATTTGATCTTCACTGATTTCTAAATTAGGATGAACTTCTTCATAATTAACATCAAAATCATTAATTGAAATTTTAGCTTCAACATCCTCTAAATCTAAATTTGAATTATTAAAATCAATAGTATCAGATTCAAACTCAAACTTTAGGGAATTAACCACTGATTGTTTTGAAGATAAATTTTGATCATATTTACTATTTTCATCTAGACTATGAATTATTTTTTTTGGATCAGAATGAATTATTTCTTCCTGTTGATTTGGGTCAAAACCAGTTGCAATGACAGTAACTGAAATTGAATTTTCCAAATTTAAATCTTCGCCAACACCCATTATAATATTAGCACTGTGACCAGCTTTTTCTTGTATGTAATCATTAATTAATCCAATTTCATCGATAGTAATTTCATCTTCTCCTGAAACAATTAATAATAAAACATTTTTTGCACCAGTAATTCTGTTATCATTTAATAATGGAGAATCTAAAGCTGATGAAATAGCTTCAATTGACCTCTTTGATCCAGAAGCTGTAGCTGAACCCATTATAGCATTTCCACTATTAGATAATACAGTTTTTGCATCTTTTAAATCAATATTTTGAGTGTAATGATGGGTAATTACCTCTGCAATTCCTTTCGAGGCAGTTGCAAGAACTTCATCTGCTTTAGCGAAACCTTCTTTAAATCCTAAGTTTCCGTATATATCTCTTAATTTATTATTATTAATTACTATTAAAGCATCAACTTCGTCCTTTAACTTATCTATTCCTTTTTTAGCTTGTTCTTCTCTTATTTTTCCTTCAAATTGAAATGGCATTGTAACAATTCCTACTGTTAAAATATCCATCTCTTTTGCTAATTTTGAAATTACAGGTGCAGCTCCTGTTCCAGTTCCTCCTCCCATTCCTGCTGTAATAAAAACCATTTTTGTATTGGTTTCCAACATTTTTTTCAAATCATCAAAACTTTCAACAGCAGCTTTTTCTCCTATTTCAGGATTAGCACCTGCTCCGAGACCTTCGGTTAGAGACATCCCTAATTGAATTTTATTTTCCACTCTACTGTTTTCTAAAGCTTGTGAATCAGTGTTACAAACTACAAAATCTACTCCTTTGATTCCCTTAGAATGCATGTAGTTGATTGCGTTACTTCCACCACCACCTACACCAATTACTTTAATTACATTACTCTTATTTTTGGGTAAATCGAAAGGTAAATTGTTAATTTCTGGATTTAGTTGCATAATTATATTTATTCGGCGTTATCTAAAAAGTTTTTTATTTTTTCTGTAAATTGATCAAAAATTGACATTCTTTGTTTTTCATTATCTAATTGTTCTTTTGATTCTAATAATTCATCAACATTAGACTCTTCTTGATCTGAGCTATTTTTTCTGATTTTTGTAGAGTTCATAACTAATCCAACAGCTGTCGCATACATTGGACTAGAAATATCAATTGAATTATTTCCTGCTAGATGTTCGCTTGGGTGACCTAGTCTTGTATCCATTCCCGTAATGTATTCGACAAGTTGTTTTAAGTGCTTTAACTGGCTTCCTCCACCAGTTAAAACAATACCAGCTATTAATTTCTTTTTTTGTTCCTCGTGTCCATAATTTTTTATTTCTATATAGACTTGTTCAATAATTTCTACAACTCTAGCATGAATAATTTTTGACAAATTTTTCAAACTAATTTCTTTTGGATCTCTTCCTCTAAGTCCCGGAATAGATACAATTTCATTTTCTTTGTTTTCTCCGGGCCAAGCCGAACCAAACTTAATTTTAAGTAATTCAGCTTGTTTCTCAATGATTGAACATCCCTCTTTTATATCATCAGTTATGACATTTCCACCAAAAGGGATTACAGAAGTGTGTCTAATTATACCATCTTTGAATATTGCTAAATCAGTGGTACCTCCACCAATATCAATTAATGCCACTCCAGCCTCCTTCTCCTCTCGACTTAATACTGCATCAGAGGATGCTATTGGTTCTAAAGTAATTCCTTCAAAATCTATTCCAGCACTTTTAATACATCTCGCAATATTTTTTATTGACGAAACTTGACCAACTACAACATGAAAATTTGCTTCAAGTCTTCCGCCAAACATTCCTATTGGCTCTTTAATTTCAGCTTGACCATCAACCTTATAGTCTTGAGGAAGAACATGAATTATTTCTTCACCTGGAAGCATAACTAACTTATGCACCTGATTAATTAATTTATCTAAATCATCATCATTTATTACTGTATCAGAGTTTGGTCTAGTTATATAATCACTATGTTGCAAACTTCTAATGTGCTGGCCAGCAATACCAACTACTACTTTGTTGATTTTTTCGGATGAATTGTGTTCTGCTTCATTAACAGCAGCTTGTATAGACTGTATAGTCTGAGTAATATTGTTTACAACTCCTCTGTGAACGCCTAGACTTTTAGATTTTCCAATTCCGACTATTTTTAACTTTCCATATTCATTTAAGGATCCAATAAGGGCTACAATCTTTGTAGTTCCAATATCTAAACCAACATATATGTTCTTATAATTCATATTAAACTTCTTTGAATTATGACTTGATTTTTAAAATTTAAATTAATTGTATCAATACTATCCAAAATCCCTGAATTGTAAACTTCCTTAAAAAACGATTCATATTTTTTAAACTTAGATTCATAATTTTCAAACCCATTAATCAATAAATTATATTTAAAATGATTTAATCCAAAATTTAAATCATTATTTGAAAATTCCAGAGAGGTAATATGGTTTTTAAGAAATTTATTTTGTTCAATGAATTTACCTAAGTCTGCTAATTTCAACATATCAACTGAATCAATTTGACTCAATATTAATGGGACCGATTTAGAAAATTTATTAGATAAAGGCATCTCTTCTCCATTATCATCAACATAATACTTTTTACCAAGAACTCTGAACACAGGATTTTTTTCTTTAATATTTACTTCAACTTTACCATCAACAAAGATTGACACATCAGCATATTCAATAAACTTATTAGTCAAAATAGCGTGCTCAATACTTTTCAAATTTAATTTACTTTTCAAAATTTTATTTGAAAATAAATTGGTTTGTTTCAACAATTTATTAACCGAATCTTTTGATGAAAACTTAAAGTTAGATTCATTGTAAACAATATTGTTATTTTGAATATTTCTATTATTATTTCTTTGAAAACTAAATAACGTGATTAATATTAATGCCAATATTAAAACTGATATTTTAAAATTATCGAATGTCATAATAATTCAATTTTTTCTTTTATTAATTGAACTTCATCTGAAATATCACCAGCTCCCATAATAACAAACACATCAGATTTAGAATTTTTTAAACAGCTAGATAGATTTGATTTTTTTGATATTAATTTTCTGTTACTTTTTATTTTTTTTAATAGAGCTTGAGAATCAATATTTTTTATTGGTTCTTCTCTAGCAGGATAAATATCAGTCAAGATTATTTCATCAAACTCTGATAAACTTTCAGCAAATTGATCCATAAAATCTCTAGTTCTAGTATACAAATGAGGTTGAAAAACAGCTGTAATTTTTTTTCCAGGATACATTTCCTTAACTGATTTTTGAACTGCATCAATTTCAGTTGGATGATGTGCGTAATCATCAATAATTACTCTTGGAGATTTCAAAATATAACTAAATCTTCTTTTGACCCCCTTAAACGTTGATAAAGATTTTTGTATGTCGTCATTATTGATACCTAAAAAATTTCCAATTGCAAAAGCAACCAATGCATTTAAAGCATTGTGTTTTCCTTGCATTTTAAATTGAATACTTATTATTGATTTTTTAAAATTAATATCAAAGTGTGCAACTTCGTCATCAACTCTATAATTTGAAATAAAATAGTTAGAATTTGAGTTAAAGCCATATGTCATTCCATTCATTGGGATTTGATCATTAACAAAAAGAACACCATCTTTTTTAATATTATTTTTAAACTGATTAAATGACTTTTTCAACTCCATTTCATTTTCATAAATATCCAAATGATCAGCATCAATAGATGTTACACAAGCTATATTTGGATTAAGAGTGAGAAAAGATCTATCAAATTCATCAGCTTCAACTAATATTATTTCACTTCCATTTTGTATTAAATTAGTGTTATAGTTTTCAGAAATACCTCCAACAAACGATGTAAAATTCAAATTATTATCAAAAAGAATATGTGATAGTATTGAAGAAGTTGTAGTTTTTCCATGTGTTCCTGCTATTGCAATACAGAATTTATCCCTTGAAATCTCACCTAATAATTCTGATCTTTTGATAATTGTAAATCCACTCTTTTTAAAAAAAACAAATTGTTTGTTAGAAAGAGGAATAGCTGGGGTGTAAACAATTAAAGTGTTCTCTTTATCTAAAAATGATTTAGGAATAATTTTAAATTCATCATTAAAATTAATTGTTGCACCCTGACTAATTAATGTATCTGTTATTTCTGATTTTACTTTATCATAACCTCCTACCTCTTTGTTTTCATTTAATACATACAAAGCGAGAGATGACATTCCTATACCGCCAATTCCTAAAAAATATATATGTTTATAATTCTCAAGCATAGTTTATAGTTTTTAGCACATAATTAACTATTTCATTTGATGCATTTGGTCTACCTAATTTTTTAATTGAAATAGCCAGCTTATTTGAATATTTTTCATCTAAAAATATTTTATTAAATACTTTAAAAAATTTATTGTCTAATTCTTTTTCATAAATCATCTCAGCTGATTTTAGCTTTACAAGAGAAAGAGCATTTTTTGTTTGATGATCCTCGGCTACATTTGGTGAGGGTACGAAAATTACAGGCTTCCCTACAATACATAACTCAGAAATTATACTAGCTCCAGCTCTTGAAATTATAATATCCGAAGCCTTGTAAGCATAATCCATTTTATCAATAAAAGGTTTTACGATTACTTTTTCAGAACTTAAATTTACATACTGATCATATTCCTTTGATCCACATTGCCAAATAATTTGTATATCATAATCTAAAAGCTTTTTTAAGTTTGCTTTAACAAATTCATTAATTTTTGTTGCACCAAGACTCCCTCCTAAAAATAAAATTGTCTTTTTTGACAAACTCAAATTAAAATAATTTAATGTTTCTTCTCTATTCAGATCACAGTTGGATATTTTATTTCTAACTGGATTTCCAGTAAAAACTAAATTTCTATTAGAAAAATACTTTTCCATTTCTGGATAAGCCACACAAATATATTTTGCAGACGGAGACAAAATTTTATTAGTTATTCCTGGATAAGAATTTTGTTCTTGAATAATCGTTGGAATATTTAATTTAGATGCAATGTATAATAATGGACCGCTTGCAAATCCTCCTGTACCAATAACGCAACTTGGATTAAATTTTCTGATTATAAAAAAAGATTGAATCAAACTAAAAATAATTTTAAAAGGAATTAATAAATTGGAAAGGTTAAAGTTTCTTTTTATTCCCGATATCCATAATCCAGTTATTCGATATCCATTTTCAGGAACTTTTTTCATTTCCATTCTGTTTTTAGCACCTACAAATTCAATTTCAATATTTTTAATTCTACTAGACAACTCATCTGCAATAGAAATTGCTGGATATATATGTCCACCTGTTCCTCCACCTGATATTAAAAACTTATGCTGTTTCACTTAATACATTTATTGGATTATTAGAACTTACTTCGTCATTATTTTTTTTATTTGAACTAACACTTAATACTATTCCAAGTGCAAGAAATGTCATCCATATTGATGTTCCTCCAGTACTTATTAGAGGAAGTGGTTGTCCTGTAACCGGAAAGAGCTGTACGGCTACCCCCATGTTGATAAAAGCTTGAAAAATTATTGGTAATCCAACAGCTAAAACTAATAATTGACCAAATATTGAATCTGCTTTGTACGATACAATTATTATTCTAAAAAATAGAAGTAAATAAAGAAAAAGAATTGAAAATGCTCCAATCGTTCCATATTCTTCAGTTATAATAGCATAAATAAAATCAGAGGTACTTTGAGGTAGTATGTTTTTCATTGTACTCTTACCAGCACCAACACCAAAAATCATTCCTGATGCTATAGCAGATTTTGCTCTTAATATTTGATAATTATTCTCATTGTTATCAGAGGATGTAAAATTTTCTATTCTACTTGTCCATGTATCAATCCTGTTTGGAATTAAGTCTGGATAACTTTTAATTGTTAAGAAAAAAATAGAAAAAAGTATTAATCCTGAAAAGCCAATTCCAACAAGATATTTAAATGGATATCCACCAATAAATATTAGTGTGATAATCATTAGAAAAATCATAGCTGCAGTAGAAAAATTTGAAGGTAATATCAAAAAAACAACTAAAATTATTGGAAGCCATAATGGTATTATTGTTTTGATAAAACTATTTTCTTTGTTATAATTTTTTGATAAATATCTTGCTATATAAACCATTAATACTACAGTTGCCATTGATGATGGTTGAAATGACAGACCAATTATTGGTAATTTTATCCACCTACTTGCATTAGCTCCATCAATTAAATTTCCCTGAATTGAAGTAAAAAACAATAATACAATCATAAAGGGCAAACAAATCTTTGATAATCCTTTAAAATATTTATAAGGAATTAAATGAGTTCCATACATTATTAAAATTCCAATAAAAACAATAGCAACATGTTTAATTAAATTTGATAAAATAAATCCATTTCCAAAATTTGAACTCGCACTGTAAATGGGTAAGAAAGAAAAAATAGCTAGCATTAGAACTATTGTCCAAATTATTTTATCTCCATTAATTTTTTCAAAAAATGTTTTCATTACAATTTTCTAACAGCATTTTTAAACTGAGTTCCTCTGTCTTCGTAATTATTAAATAAATCAAAACTTGAACAAGCTGGAGAAAGTAAAACACAATCTTTTGGTTTGGCAATTTTGTAAGCCATTCTTACAGCATCTGGCATCACATTACATTCAATTATTTGATCAATAAATGGACTAAAAGCTTCAATTATTTTAGTATTATCTATACCTATACAAACAATAGCTTTAACTTTTTCTCTAACAAGTGGAATTAGTTCATCGTAATTATTCCCTTTATCAACCCCACCAACAATCCATACAGTACTTGACTTCATAGAATCTAATGCGTAATAAACAGCATTAACATTTGTTGCCTTTGAATCATTTATGTATTTAACTTTTTGAATAGTCAAAACATGTTCAAGTCTATGTTCTATAGATTTAAAGTTTCCTAATGATTCTCTTATATTATTATCACTTATATTTAAAATTTTAGCAACTGTTGCAGCCGCCATACTATTTTGAATATTATGATTTCCTTTTAAAGATAAATTTTCAATTGGTATCATGAGTTTACTATTATTTATATTAATATTTATTGATTTGTTTCTTATAAGATTTTTTGAGAATGGAATTTTTTTTGAAATTATTTGTCTTTTTTCCAACTCATAATTAATAGTTTCATCATCTTCATTATAAATGAAAAAGTCATTTTTAGTATGATTTGAAACAATATTGAATTTTGAATTGATATAATTTTTAAAAGTATAATTATATCTTTCCAAATGATCTGGTGACAAATTAGTCAAAACTGAAATAAATGATTTAAATCGAGATATATTATCCAGTTGGAAACTACTTAACTCTAAAACTATATAATCATATTTATTCTCTGCTATCAGAAAAGAAAAACTGTTTCCAATATTTCCTCCAAGCCCAACATTTAAGCCTGAGTTCTTAAGAATATGAAAAATTAAAGAGCAGGTAGTAGTTTTTCCATTAGATCCAGTAACACTAATTATGTTTGAATCAGTAAATCTAAAAGCAAATTCTATTTCAGAAATTATAGGTATTTTTTTTGATTTTACTTTATTTAATAATTCAATATTTTCAGGTATTCCTGGACTTTTGATAATTTCATTTGCATTCAAAAACTTACTTAATGTATGACCACCTTCCTCATAACCAATATTGTTTTCTTTTAGAACTTTTTTAAATTTATTTTCAATAATATTACGTTCTGATAAAAAAACATTAATTCCATTTTTCTTAGCCAGAAAAGCAGCCCCAACTCCACTTTCTCCACCACCAATAACTACAATTTCATTTTTCATTTTATCTAATTTTAAGAGTAATTAATGAAAGGATAGCCAGCAGTATTCCAATTATCCAAAACCTTACAGTTATCTTGCTTTCATGAATGCCTAACTTTTGATAATGATGGTGTAATGGAGACATCAAAAAGATTCTTTTTCCAACTCCTAAAGTTCTTTTAGTGTACTTAAAATATCCAACTTGAATTATTACTGAAAGGGTTTCAATCAAGAAAACCCCACATATTAATGGCAAAAGAAGCTCTTTTCTAACGATGATTGCTAAAACAGCTATTATACCACCAATTGTTAGACTTCCTGTATCACCCATAAAAACTTGAGCAGGAAAACTATTAAACCACAAAAACCCTATGAGTGCTCCAATAAATGCAGATATAAAAATAACTACTTCACCAACCCTTGGTATGTACATAATATTTAAATATTCTGAAAAGATTATGTTACCAGAAACCCAAGCGAAGACTCCTAAAGTAATTGTAATAATTACCGATGAACCGGCTGCTAAACCATCGATTCCATCTGTTAGATTTGCTCCATTAGAAACAGAAGTTACTATCAATATAACAACTATTATAAATACAATTAGACTTATAGTTTCAGAATAACCAGGAAAATATGATGAAATAAAACTGTAATCAAACTGATTATCTTTGACAAAAGGTATAGTAGTAAGAGTTGATTTATATTCAAGATTATTTAAAATAATCTCTGATTTTTCTTTTTCAATAACTTGATCTTTAATTGTAACTTCTGGATGTAAAAACAATGTTAAACCGACGACTAATCCTAAAATTACTTGTCCTATTATTTTGAACTTTCCCTTCAGTCCATCTTTATTTTTTTTAAATATTTTTATGTAATCATCAATAAAACCTATTAGGCCCATCCATAGAGTTGTAAAAAGAAGAATTTGGATGTAAATATTAGTAAAGTTTGAAAATAATAAAACAGGGATTATAGTTGATAATATAATTATTAAACCTCCCATTGTTGGAGTACCAACTTTTTTCTTTTGTCCATCTAAACCAAGATCCCTAACTGTTTCTCCAATTTGTTTTTTAATTAAAAAATTAATTAAATTTTTTCCATACTTAACAGATATTAATAAAGAAATTATAAATGCTAATGAAGATCTAAATGAAATATATTGAAATAGACTAGCTCCTATTAACTGAAACTGATTTTCGAAATATTCAAATAAAAAATAAAACATACTAATTAATTGTTTTTAAAGATTTTATTAATATTTTTTTATCATCAAATTCTTTTTTTTTATTTCCCTCAATTTGATACTTTTCATGACCCTTTCCTGCAACAAGAATTATATCATTAGAACTTGAACAGGCTTTCTGAATGGCTTTTTTTCTATTTAATTCAGTTTCAACTTTTCGCATATTTTTTTTACTAACTCCTTCTAACATTTGATTAACTATTTCTAACGGATCTTCATTTCTTGGATTGTCAGATGTAAAAATTACTTTATCACTTAAAGAAGTAGCTATTTTTCCCATTATAGGTCTTTTAGTTTTATCTCTATCTCCACCACAACCTATGACAGTTACTAAAATATTTTTTGATTTCTTAATATCGTTTATAGTTGTCAAAACATTTTTAAGAGAATCCGGACTGTGAGCATAGTCAACTATTCCTATTTTTTTTAAATTACTTTTTATAATTTCAAACCTGCCATCAACACAATTTAAACTACTCAGATTCTTTAATATCACTTCATCAGAAAAATTTAAAATTTTGGAAACTGAGTATACAGCAAGAAGATTATATGCATTAAATTTCCCTATTAATTTTGTCCAAAACTCAATACTATTTATTAAAATTTTCATTCCATCAAAATCTTTTTCTAAAATTCTCAATGAAAAGTCTGAAGTTGAATTAATTGAATATGAAAATGATTTGCTTTTGGTATTTTGTATCATGTAAGATCCATTTTTATCATCAATATTTGTTAATGAGTAACTTGCTTTATCCAACGAATCGAAAAATATTTTTTTAACATCTCTATAATCGTCAAAGGTTTTATGATAATCTAGATGATCATGAGTGAGATTTGAAAAAACTCCTATATTGAATTCTAGTCCATATATTCGACTCTGTGAAATAGCATGAGATGACACTTCCATAAAACAGTATTCAACCTCAGCATCAACCATTTGATTCAATAATTGATTTATTAATAACGGGTCAGGAGTTGTTTGTTTTGCAGTAATTTTTATATCATTAATTAAAATGACGTTGGTTGACAATAGACCAACTTTTTTATTTAGTTTTTTAAATAAATCGTATAATAAAGAAGTAATAGAAGTCTTACCGTTAGTCCCAGTTACTCCAATTAATTTTAATTTTTTTGAGGGATTTTTATAATAATTAGATGAGATTAATGCAAGAGCCTTTCTAGAATCCGAAACAACAATGTAGGTTAATTCTTTATTAGTTATCTCAGGAAGAGTTTCGCAAATAATAACAGACGCACCATTCGAAATAGCATGACTTATATATTTATTGCCATCGTTTTTAGTCCCTCTTATAGCAACAAAAAGATCTCCCTTTTTTATTTTATTTGAATCGAACTCGATCTTATTTATTCCAATATTAGTATTACCAACTACGGATTGAATGCTAACTTTGTAAAGTATATCTTTTAATAATTTCATATTAATTCAACCTCAATTGATTTTTTAGTACTATTAACTTTGTAATTTTTTATTACATTACCTCTACCACTCATTCTAACTTTGTAACCTAGGTTTTCTAACTTAGGTAGAACATTTTTTAAATTCTTTCCCCTTATCACTGAAAAATTATTGTCAACAATAACTAAAGAATTATCTTCTATAATTTTATTTAAATCTTTTTGTTCTATTGAAATTGTTTTTTTATCCTTTGGCGTTAAAGAATATATTTTATCAGCTATTTTTTTGAATACTGGTGCTGCTATTATATTCCCGTAATAACCCATTTTTTTATTTGGTTTGTGTATAACCACTATACAAGAATATTTAGGCTTATCTGCGGGAAAATACCCAACAAAACTTGATATATATTGAACATCATCAGTAGTGTAATCAACTTGACCAGTACCTGTTTTACCAGCAATTTTATAAATATTAGATCTAATATTAAAACCTGTTCCTCCCTCGTCATTAACAACATTCTCCAATAAAAATTTTGCTTTATTTATAGTTGATTTCGAGGCGATTGAAGGATTTAAAATTATTTTATTTGATTTTAATTTATTTTTTTTTGTAAAAATTGGCTTAACCATCTCACCATCATTAGCAACTGCATTATAAAATGTTAAAATTTGCAAAGGAGATAGCAAAACTCCGTATCCATAAACCATCCAAGGTAACGAAAGACCACTCCAATCTTTGTCTTTAGGGTGTGGTATTTTAGGTTTAGACTCTCCCAATATTGAAACTCCAAGCTTATCATTTAAACCCATATTATATAACCTATTAGAAAACTTTTCTGGATCATCTTTATATGCATTATTAATAATTTTAACAATACCTGTATTTGATGAGTACTTGAAAGCGTCGTTTAGCGATATTATTCCATAACCACCCTTCCTTGAATCTCTAACTTTTGCTCCGTAAAAAGAAAGTATACCATTTTCGGTATCAATCATCGTTTCAAGGTCTGCTTTACCATCTTCCAATGCAGCTATTACAGACATCAGTTTAAAAGTTGATCCAGGTTCATAGTGTTCACCCACTGCATAATTTAAACGTTCGTAATACTTTCCTTCAGCTGTTCTGCCTAAATTTGATATGGCTTTAATTTCACCACTTGATGTTTCCATTACTACAGCAGTTCCGTGATCAGCCTCAAATATTTCTAATTGTTCTAATAATGAATGATGTGTTATATCTTGAAACCCTATATTTATAGTGGTATATAAATCAGATCCTGGCACAGGTTCAATTTGGTTATTTGAATAAATAGGTTTCCATTTGCCATTTGAAATTTTCTGCATCAATTGCATTCCATCTTTGCCTCTTAAAATTGAGCCAAAAGCGTGTTCAAGACCAACTCCACTAAATTTATCACCTTTTACTTTTCTTTCTCTTCCAATAGTTCTTTCTGCTATTTTATTAAGTGGATAATCTCTAGAATTTTTCTTTTCAACAATCAAACCTCCTCTAACTCCACCAAGCTTAAACAGAGGCATTTTTTTAATTTTATTTAAATCCTCAACAGAAACATTTCTTTGAATTAAATAGTATCGCTTACCATTTTTTTTAGCATAAGAAAGCTTATCATGAAAAAAATCATAATCTTTTTCTAAAAGAGCTGAAAGATCTTTTGCAAGTGAAGTAGAAAATTTTTCAAAGTTTGAATTTGAAACAGTTACTCCATCAAAAAAAATGTCATAACTAATCGTGGATGCAGCTAGTAAACTTCCATCATCAGAAAAAATATTTCCTCTTTCTGGACTAACAGTTATGTTTTGAATTGTTTTGTTTTTAGCAATTAAACGATAATTATTTCCATCAATATATTGAATATGAAAAATCTTGTAACCAATTCCTAAACCTAAAACAATAAGAACACTAGCTACAAAATAAAGCCTGTACAAAAATTGTTTTTGATTTGTTTCCATTAATCAATAATTATTTTTTGTGGTGGTGTTATTGAACTCTTTATTCCTCTTTCTTTCATTTGAGTTGCAACAGTAGATTCCATTTTCAAAATCATAACTTTTTTTCTGTTTTCTATAAAACTGCTTTGTAAAACTGAAATTTCATTTTTCAATTCACTTATCTCAATAATTTTACTATCTACAGAATGTGAAGAATAGATCATTACTAAACATATCGCAAAAAGAAAAATCACATATTTCCATCCTTTGATAGCACTATTGTTTATCAAAAAATTTCCAAGTAATATTTTCTTTAAATAACTTTTCATATTCTTACTGCTGATCTTAATTTTGCACTCCTAGCTCTTATATTTCTTTTTATTTCTTCTTTTGAAGGTGTTAAAAATTTGAATGATTTTTTGAAGGGTAAATTTGACTTTCCAAATTCATTTTTTTTTGGCTCATCATCAAAACATCCATTTTGAATAAATCTTTTTACTATTCTATCCTCAACGGAATGATAAGTGATAAAAGACATTACGCCACCCTTTTTTATTAAATCTGGAAGTTGATTCAAAACTTCTTTAAGAGCTTCCATTTCCTGATTCACTTCAATTCTTAGTGCCTGATATATTTTAGCAAGAATTTTATTTTCGTATCCTTTTGGTAAAATAGGTTTCAGAATTAAATTTAATTGACTTGTCTTAGAGATTTTGCTCCCTACCCTTGAATTAACAATTAATTTGGCGATATCTTTTGAGTTTCTTAAATCAGAATACTCGTAAAAAATAGTTGATAATTGATCTTCAGAATAATTATTTAAAATTTCTTTTGCATCAAGCGAGGAATTAATATTCATTCTCATATCAATTTCTGCATCATACCTTAACGAAAAGCCTCTATCTGCACTATCGAACTGATGTGAGGAAACTCCTAAATCAGCAAAAATCCCATCAACTAAATCAATGGAATGATATTTTAAATTTTGTTTTAAAAATTTAAAATTTTGATTTATAAACAAAAATCTTGAGTCGTTAATCATATTTTCAATTACATCACTGTCTTGATCAAAAGCTATCAATCTTCCATTATTACCTAAATTATCTAGAATTAATTTTGAATGACCACCACCTCCAAATGTCAAGTCAACATAAATACCATCATTCAAAATATTTAAACTATCAATAGATTCTGAGAGCAATACAGGGTTATGATACACCATCTGATTGATTTCCCATTACACTTTCAGACAGTTCAGCAAAATCTAGTTCAGTATCATTAATCACTTTTTCATATCTAGATTTATCCCAGATTTCAATTATATTAATTGCTGATGTTAAAACAAGTTCATTACTTGAAAAGTATTGTTTCGACAGTTCCTTTGGAATCAATAATCTTCCACTATTGTCAAGCTCTATGATTCTAACACCTGCATTATATCTTCTTATAAAATCATTATTTTTCTTTACAAATTTGTTTAGCTTATTTATCTTCTCCATGGTCAATTTCCATTCAGAAAAAGGGTGTAACTCTAAACAGTTTTGAAAAACAGATCTTTTTACTATAAAACTTTCATTGATGTGATCACCCAACTGTTTTTTTAGATTAACAGGGAGCATTATTCTACTTTTAATATCAATTTTACATTCGTATGTACCTATTAGGTTGATCACTTTACTTTTGGTTTAATCTCAAATTTAATGAAATTTTACCACTTTTTACCACTTTTTACCACTTTGTTAATAATTTTTATTTGAAAAATAGCAATAGCTATTAAAAACTTGATTATCAGATATTTATATATTGTTAAAACAAGGTTAATAAAATCAAAAACTTTCATTTATTGTTGTTTTAAATAATTATCTTTGACCCAACCAACAATCAAAAATTGAAAGTGAGTAATTTAGATCACATAAAAACTAAAGACTTTTCATACACATACGGAGGTAATGGAGATCCAATTATTGTTTTACATGGACTTATGGGTGGATTAGGTAATTTCAAGGAATTTCTTGAAAATTTTCCAAAATATGGCTATAAAGTTTTTATGCCCGAACTACCTATATACAGTTCTTCACTTATTGATACAAATGTTAAATATTTTGCCAAATACATTAATAAATTCATCAATTTTTTAGGATTAAAAAAAGTGATTCTTGTAGGTAACTCTTTGGGTGGTCATGTTGCTTTAGTTCATGCAAAAATGTTTCCATTACAAACAAAAGCAATAGTTCTAACTGGCAGTTCTGGATTATATGAAAATTCAATGGGTGATAGTTATCCAAGAAGAGGTGACTATGAATTTATCAAGAAGAAAACTGAGGATGTTTTTTATTTACCCGAAGTTGCCACCAAGGAAGTAGTTGATGAAGTTTTCGAATCAGTAAACGACAGAAAAAAAGTTTTAAAAATTCTAGCTGTTGCAAAAAGTGCTATTAGACACAATATGGCAAAAGACTTACCTAAAATGAATGTTCCAACAGCATTAATATGGGGAAAAAATGATAAAGTAACGCCCCCTGATGTTGCTCGAGAGTTTGACAAACTATTACCTAATTCTAAATTAGTGTGGTTTGATAAATGTGGACATGCTCCAATGATGGAACATCCAAAAAAATTTAATACAACTGTACACGATTGGCTTAAAGAGAATAAACTTTAGTCATGAAGATATCTTCTTCAGTTTTTATCAAAAGCAGTTCTAACAGTTCAGAATGTCCAAATGAAAATCTTCCTGAATTTGCATTTATAGGAAGATCAAATGTTGGAAAATCGTCATTAATCAATTGTCTCACTGGATCAAAAAAATTAGCTAAAATATCCGCTACACCAGGAAAAACATTGCTAATTAATCATTTTTTAATTAATAACAAATGGTATCTAGTTGACCTCCCAGGTTTTGGATATGCAAAAAGATCTAAAAAAGAAATAAAAAAAATTGAGAATATTATTACAGATTATTTTTACCAAAGGAAAAATATAACATTAACATATGTTTTAATAGATATTAGATTAGAGCCTCAAAAAATTGATTTAGAATTTATGCAATGGCTATCTAATAATAATATTTTTTTTAAAATTATATTTACCAAATCTGATAAACTATCAAAAAACCAACTGGATTTAAACCCTCAAAAATACTTAGAAAAATTATTTAAAAATTTAAGAATCCAACCTGAATACTTTATCAGTTCATCTAAATCAAAAAATGGGAAAGAATTGATTTTAAATGATATACTTTCTGAATCAATAAATTAGTTTTTATTTAGGTTTAAATTTTTAGCAAAATAATCACAAAACTGTTTAAACGCATCAGTCATTTTTTCATTATCAGTTGATCTTAAAAATGTATCGCTCATACTCACAAGGGTTTGATGAAAAAAAACATTCATCTGATCTACTGGCATATCTTTGGTCCATAAATCAATCTTTAATGTTTCTTGTGGTTCATGATCCCACACTGACAAAAACACTGCTTTTGATTCCTTGTTTTTAATTCCACCATCATTAGCTGACCAATTAATTTTTTCAGGAATCTTATTTTCATCTAATTCTATATCAAAAGAAATTTGAGTTTTTTTCATTTTTTTGGTGGTTTATATTTTGAATTTTTAAAGATAGTATAATGATCAAGATTAATTAACTCATCAAGGCTAATATTGTTTTTATTTACATATGAACTTACAATTTTATAACCTAACCAACTGCCAATATTTCCAGGTGATAACCTATCAATATCGAGATTAAATTTTGAATAAGGACTTAATGATAAAAACCTGGACCGCAAGTCAATATCAGTGTTGTAAAATAATTCATTTTCAAGAAAATATGTCCATATTTCTAATTCATTAAGACTTGCCCATTTAATTTTGTTTTCTGTTGAGTTAAAAATTATCGTATCACTCTCATAAGGATTAAGTGTTTTATTTATATAGAAAATTTTTCCTTTATAAATCATTTCAGAAAGCAAAGTTCTGTCCTCGTTTCTTTTTATAAAACTTTTAGATATTTCATGGGCTATGTCGTTAAAAATATAAGATTTATCCATTTTTCTGGAAAGATATTTTGGTAAATCTGGGTAGTAATTGCTGCCATAATAATAGTTCAAAGAAACCAGAACAATGGAATCGGCATATATTACTTTGTCATTATAATCTCCCAAAGAAATTAATGAAATTAACTTTGGTGCTTGAAAAGAATTGAAATTTTCTTTTGCATTTTTAAAAATCAATTTGAGTTTTGGAGAATTAAATTGAAAATCATCAAAAACTTCTAGAGATTTTTGATAAAGGCCAATTTCTGTAGAATCGCTTTTTTTTTCAATCCAAATTGATCTTGAAAATTGATTAGGGAAAAGGAATGGATATTTATTTATAACTGAATCTAAATTTTTATCGTCAGAATCATAAAATTCTTTTTCAAATCTTATTACTTCAACATTTTCAAAATTATCAACTTTGTTGCATCCATAAAATAAAAAAACATGCAAAACGAGTACTATAAATTTAATATAATCCATTAATTTTGATGTTGAAATTAATTCCAAATTTAATACAAAGTATAAACATCCTGTTAATGAAGTACGATATAATTATTGAAGAAATAAACGATTGGCTGATTGAATATCTCAAAAAATCAAAATGTAATGGCTTTGTTGTTGGAGTCTCTGGTGGAATTGATTCAGCCTTAACCTCAACCTTGTGTGCAAGAACAGGTTATCCAACCTTGTGTATCGACATGCCAATACTTCAAAACGAAAACGAAATAAATAGAGCAGAAAACCACATTAAGTGGCTCAAAAAAAACTATAATAACGTTTCACATATTACTATAGATTTAAACAACACATTTGAAACTTTTAAGTCTTCAGTGGAAAAGATAGAAAATCCAAATAATAACTTGTCGCTAGCTAACTCAAGATCAAGATTAAGAATGACAACACTTTATTATTTTTCTGGAATTCACAATTATTTAGTTGCTGGAACCGGAAATAAAGTTGAAGATTTCGGGGTAGGGTTTTACACTAAATATGGTGATGGAGGAGTAGACATAAGTCCAATTGCTGATTTAACCAAAACTAATGTTTTTGAAATTGCCTCAAAACTTAATGTTATAGATGAGATTCTAAAGGCAAAACCTACTGACGGGTTATGGGATGATGGAAGAACTGATGAAGATCAGATTGGTGCAACCTATAGTGAACTTGAATGGGCTATGGTTCAAAAAGACAACAATAAAACACCCGACGATTTCACGGGAAGAGATAAAGAAGTTTTAAAAATTCTTATGAAATTTAATTCTCAAAATTCTCATAAAATGGATCCAATTCCAATTTTCAAAGTTCCAAAAAATTTAAAATAGCTTATAAAACTCTATTTAACTTTTTTGAAAGCAAAGACTTTAATTTGTGATATTCGTTGATTTCCTCTAAAATTTTATCGTTATTCTTATTTGCTTTAATTTCATCTCTCAACTCATTAACTTTCTTGTTAATCAAATAGGTTCTCAAATTAAGGATGGTTTCAGAAACTAATTGACTAACCGATTGGCTTTTATTTTTTACAAAAATATTTTTACTGACCCAATCGTGCAATTCGTATTGTTCTTCATTCATTAAGATTCCCGTTACACTATTGGCTAGCTCATCATCTAATTTATTGAGAAAAACCTCTAAAATAAGTTTCCCATTCTCTTGAAATTCTGAAATAATTTTATCGTATATGAGTTTAAATGATTCATTTGTAAATTCAATTTCATCTTGCTGTAAATCAAGAAATATTTTTTCATGAACTAATGATTTTACGATAGTTGGTTCAAAAATAATATTACCTTCATCATCGTTTTTAATAATTAACTCTTCGAACTGTTCGGACTTTTCACCATAAAGCATTAAAGTTTCAATAATTTTTTTTTCGAGTTCAAATAAAAGATCAACATCCTTATTTTTTACTGTTTTATGAACTTTTGCAATTCTTTTTTTAGAAATAGAATGAATTTCATTTTTGGTTTTTTGTGCTAAGGCATTAAAAAGAACATCCTCAGAAACATCCATTATTGTTGAACAATGTTTTACATATATTTCTTGTTTAATCCTGTCTGGAATTCTCGCAATTGAATTGATAATTTCATTGACTGTATTAGATTTTAAAATTGGATCCTCTTTTGAGGTTTGAGCTAAAATAGATGCTTTGTATTGAATAAAATCTTTTGAATTTTTTTCTAAATAATCATTTATTTCTTCCTTAGATTTTCCCCGAGAATAACTGTCTGGATCTTCTCCGTTAGGGAAAGAACATATTTTAACATTTAAACCAGCTGAAAGTATAATATCAATCCCTCTTAATGTAGCGTTAATACCTGCCTTATCACCATCAAACAACATTGTAATGTTTGAGGTTAACCTTCTTATTAATGTAATCTGATCAGGGGTTAATGCTGTACCAGAAGATGAAACCACATTTTTTATTCCTTTTTGATGAAGCTGAATCACGTCTGTATAACCTTCAACTATATAACAATTATCTTTTTTAGCTATTTCTTGCTTGGCATAATATATTCCATACAATATTTTGCTTTTGTTATAAATAAGACTTTCTGGTGAATTTAAATACTTAGCTGTTTTTAATTGATTGTTTAATATTCTTGCACCAAATCCAAGAACTCTTCCAGACATACTGTGAATAGGAAAAATAACTCTTCCCTTGAATCTGTCAAAAGGCTTATCGTTCTTAAAAATTGATAAACCAGATTTTTCTAAAAAAACTGGATCGTAACCATTTTTAATTGCAGTTTCAGAAAAATAATCTGATTTTTCAGGCAAGTAACCTAAATCATAATTAGAAATTGTATCAATATCAAACCCTCTTTCTTTAAAATAAGAAAGACCAATAGATTTTCCTTCACTTGAGTTTAGTAAGGTTTCTTTGAAGAAAGTTTTTGCATATTCTGAAACTATAAATAAACTTTCTCTTTCTGATGATTTTTCTCTCTCAAATGAACTTAATTTAGTTTCTTCAACCTCAATATTATACTTTCTAGCTAGATATTTGATTGCCTCAGGGTAAGTAAAATGTTCGTGTTCCATCAAAAAGGCTACAGCATTCCCACCCTTACCACTACTAAAATCCTTCCATATTTGTTTAACAGGGGAAACGACAAAACTTGGAGTCTTTTCGTTTGAAAAAGGACTTAGTCCTTTAAAATTAGAGCCCGATTTTTTTAACTGAACAAATTCTCCAACAACTTCTTCAACTCTAGACTGTTCAAATACTTTATCAATGGTCTCTTTGGAAATCAATTTTTTTTACTTTTAAATTAACTAAAATTATTGTTTGAATCAATAATCTCTTTTTATTACATATTCAATCAATTTTTTTAAACTCTCTTTATATTCATTATCCTTAAAATTATTAAGATCGTTTAAAGCAGACTCATAGAAATTTTTAATTTGATTTTTAGTGTAATCAATTCCACCAATTTCTTTAACATAATTAATTATCCTATCTAATTCTTTTTTTTCTCCATTTTTTACAGAGTTGATTAACCATTTTCTTTTTGAATCAGATGAGTTATTTAAGGCATATATAAACGGAAGGGTTAATTTTTTTTCTCTTAAGTCAATGCCTGTTGGTTTTCCAATTTTCTTTTCACCATAATCAAATAAATCGTCTTTTAATTGAAATGCTATTCCAATTTTTTTTCCTAATTCCTCTAACATTTTAATTTGCTCATTTGAACCGTTAGAGGAGGTAGCACCTAAAGCACAACAAGAGGCTATGAGTGATGCAGTTTTTTTTGTTATGATTTCAAAATAAGTTTTTTCATCGATATCCAGTCTTCTAGCCTTCTCTATTTGTAATAATTCACCTTGACTCATATCTTTAACTGATTTTGAAATTATTTTTAATAAATCAAAATCATCATTGTCAATGCAAAGCAACATTCCTTTTGATAATAAAAAATCACCAACCAATACAGCAATTTTATTTTTCCATAAAGCATTAATAGAGAAAAAACCTCTTCGTTTGTTACTTGAGTCGACAACATCATCATGAATAAGTGTAGCTGTATGAATTAACTCGATAATTGAAGCCGCTCGGTAAACTTTTTCAGAAACTTCGTTGAGATTTGAAATCATCTTAGCAGTTAAAAAAACAAACATTGGTCTCATTTGTTTTCCTTTTCTTTGAACAACATAATGAGTAATTCTATTTAATAAAGGAACGTCAGAAATCATTAACTCTGAGAACTTTTCTTCGAAAAGATCCATTTCTTTTTTAATAGGAAATTTTATTTGCTCTATAATTTTCATCTATATCACTTAATCTTATTAGCAAGTTGTCCACATGCAGCATCAATATCTTTTCCTCTTGATCTTCTGACAGTTACAGGGATTTTATTTTTTTCAAGTCTATTAATGTATTTATTAATATTAGATAAGCTTGCTGAATTAAATATACTATTATCTGTCTTATTATATTCAATTAGATTTACTTTGGATGGAGAAATTTTACAAAACTTAACAAGTGCATCAATATGCTCATCGTCATCATTTATTCCTTTCCAAACGATATACTCGTAAGTTATAATTTTTTTTGTTTTATCATACCAATATTTTACTGCTTCTTTTAATTCTTCCAGGGGGAATTTTTTACTAAATGGCATTATTTTGTTTCTGGTACTTTCAATAGCTGAGTGAAGAGAAATGGCTAAATTAAATTTAACATTATCGTCAGCCATTTTTTTTATCATTTTCGAGATTCCTGATGTAGAAACTGTAATTCGTTTTGGAGACATCCCAAGACCTTGATCACTTGTAATTTTTTCAATACCCTTTAAAACATTGTTATAATTCAAAAGAGGTTCTCCCATTCCCATAAAAACGATATTAGATAAAGGTTTACCTTGAAAATTTAAACTCTGAGAATTTATCGCTACAACTTGATCGTATATTTCATCAGGATTTAAATTTCTAATTCTATCCATTTTAGATGTAGCACAAAATTCACAATCTAAACTACATCCAACTTGACTTGAAACACATGCAGTTGTTCTATTTTCCGTTGGGATAAGAACAGATTCTACTATTAAGTTATCATGTAGTTTAATAGCATTTTTAATAGTTCCGTCCTTACTTTTTTGAAACTTATCAACTTTAATATTATTTATAACAAATTCGTTTTCTAATATCTCTCTCAGTTCGTAAGAAATATTAGTCATATCCTTAAAAGAATAACAAGATTTTTTCCAAAGCCATTCATAAACTTGTTTGGCTCTGTATGAAGGGTAATTATTTTTTACAAAAAAAGAAGTTAGTTCATCAAAAGATAAGGATCTAATATCATTCTTTTTTTTCATTTTAAAATTAAATAATTAACATCGCATCCCCATATGAATTGAAATTATATTTCTCTTTAATAGCTACTTCATATGCAGATTTGATAAAATCAGGACCAGCAAATGCTGAAGCCATCATTAAAAGTGTTGATTTTGGAGTATGAAAATTAGTAATCATTGAATCAGCTATTCTAAAATCATAAGGAGGAAAAATAAATTTATGTGTCCAGCCGTTAAACGGATTAAGTGTGTTAAAAGATGAAACAGAAGACTCTAATCCTCTCATAGATGTGGTTCCAACTGCACAAATTCTTTTTTTATTTGACTTTGCTTTATTTATTATATCACATGCATTTTGTTCTATAAACAACTCCTCTGAATCCATTTTATGTTTGGACAAATCCTCAACTTCTACAGGATTGAATGTACCTAAACCTACATGTAATGTAAGTTCTGCTATATTTATTCCTTTAATTTCTAATCGTTTTAATAGATGTTTTGAAAAATGCATTCCGGCAGTAGGAGCAGCAACAGCACCTTCATGTTTTGCAAAAATTGTTTGATATCTTTCTCTGTCAAAACTTTCTTCCTCTCTTTTAATGTATTTTGGAAGAGGAGTTTGACCTAAATCAAATAAAGCTTTTCTAAATTCATCATAAGATCCATCATACAAAAACCTTAAAGTTCTTCCTCTGGATGTAGTATTGTCAATAACTTCAGCTACTAAATTATCATCATCACCAAAGTATAGTTTGTTTCCAATTCTAATTTTTCTAGCAGGGTCTACTAATACGTCCCATAATCTTTGGTCATCACTTAACTCTCGAAGTAAAAAAACTTCAATTCTAGCTCCTGTTTTTTCCTTGTTCCCTATCAATCTTGCAGGGAACACCTTAGTATTATTGAAAACAAAAGCATCACCTTCATCAAAATAACTTACAACATCTTTAAAAGTTTTATGCTCAATTGATTCGTTTTTTCTGTCCAAAACCATTAATCGAGACTCGTCTCTATGTTCTGAAGGATATTCAGCAATTCTCTCGTTTGGTAGCTCAAAATTAAATTGTGATAGTTTCATATAATTATTTAAAAGTCGCAAATATACATTTATCGATACCCCTCTGTCAAGTTAATTAGCAATTAATTAAACTCTTATCTGGAAATTTCAAAATTTATTGCTCTTAAATCAGACCAAAAGTTCCTATAGGATTTTGTGACAACATCAGAATTTTCTATATAAATTGGAACTAATAATGAAAGAGGAGCAAAAGCCATTGCCATTCTGTGGTCATTATATGTTTTGATAGAGATATTTTTTTTTATTTCAAAACTTGGATAGAGTTTAAGACTGTCGTCTGTAATTTCAATTTTACCTCCAAGTTTCTCTATTTCATTTTTTAGAGCAACTAATCTATCTGTCTCTTTAATCTTAAGAGTGTGTAACCCCTTAATATTACAGCTAATCCCTAAACCAAAACAGGTTACAGCTATTGTTTGAGCTATATCAGGATTTTCTGTTAAATCAAGGTCTAAATTTTTAGGTAATAAACATTCCGTATCCTTTTCTAAAATTATTTTATTTTCTATAAATTCTGTTTTCACACCAAGTTTTGAATAGATCTTCACAAGTTTTTTATCGCCTTGAATAGAATTTTTAAAATAGCTTCCAATTTCTAAATGACTTTTTTTGGAAATAGCAATAATGCTGTAAAAATAAGATACAGAACTCCAGTCGGATTCAACATTTACCGTTATATCTTTTATTTTATCACAAGGATGTACTGATATTTTATTATTCTCAAACTTATTTTTAATACCCAGCTTATCTAAAATTGATAGAGTCATTAAAATATAAGGTTTGGATGCAATTGCTCCCTGTAGATTAATAATTAAACCTTTTTCTAACATAGGTGCGATTAATATCAAGGCAGTAATGTACTGACTACTTATTTCTGCACTTAAAAAAATTTCTCCACCCAAAATTTTTTTTCCAGAAATAATTAACGGAGGAAAACCTATTTGATCTTTGTAGGTAATTTCAGCACCTAAGTTTTTTAAAGCGTCAACCAAAACTCCGATTGGTCTTTGTTTCATTCTATCAGATCCTGTGATTTCGAACATTTTATTCTCTTTAACAGAGAGTAAAGCTGTTAAAAAACGCATTGCAGTACCTGCGTGATGTATATCTATATGCTCAGATAAATTATCTAAATATTTTTTTAAAACAATCGAATCGTCTGAGTCTGAAAGGTTTTCGATATTTAAATTTTGATATATAGATTTAAGAACTAACAATCTATTGGATTCACTTTTTGAGCCAGAAATTTTAAATGACCTTGAAAAAAATGAATTATCGTGTTTAAGTAACAAACTACTCATGAACTAGTAAAGCTTAGGATTATTTTTATGCCTGGAACTATCTCTTTTAGATTTATATTCGAGTTTTTTATTAAATGACTCATCTAGATCTAATCCGGTCTGATTAGCTAAACAAAAAACAACAAAAAGAACATCAGAAAGTTCTTCGCCTAAATCTGCTTTTTTGTCTGATTCTTTTTCAGATTGTTCTCCATATCTTCTAGAAATAATTCTCGCTACTTCTCCAACTTCTTCAGTGAGTTGAGCCATATTGGTCAAAGGATCGAAATATCTGACTCCGTGTTTATTAATCCAATCATCTACCTTACTTTGAATTTTTTTTAATTCCATATCTATAATATTAATTAGATAATTCGTGATAAATTACTAAAACGAATAGTAAAATTAAGTTATTAAGATTAGAATATAAACTTAAAGTTTAGTAAATAAGTCATTGAACATCCGATTGGATTTAATCAAGATTATTTAAATACTAGAACTCAAATTGTTGAGTTAATAAGAAGACCAAGAGAAGCAAAGCATTCCAGGAGCTGAGTGACCAGGGTTTGGACAATCAGACTTTTTGTAGCTAGAACAGCTTGCACAATCTGAAAGCTTTGAAAAAGCCTTTTTAATAGAATGGTCTCCACATACATTGTTTATCTCAACAGAAAGATCATGCTTTGAACATTTCAAAGAATCAACTAAATTTTCACAAGTAAGACAACTATTTACAGATTCAATCATATTATAAATTTTACATAAATCTAAAGTGATTTACGTTTAGAATGAATTTAAATTAGTTTTTATTGATTTAAAGTGAAAAAATTTGAACAGGTTGAGTCAAATTCTAGTAAATCTTTTTTGTTAAAATTTAGATATACTTTATTGTTTTTTTCGATTGCATAATCGTTGAAAAAGGTCCATGTCTCACCATTTACTTTGGCGCTAATTTTATATTCTTTTCCAGCAAATAAGCATTTTTCAACTTCACCTTCAAAATCAGAAGACTCTGTAACCATAATTTTTTCAGGCCTTAAATAAAATATCTTATCGTTAATATTAACTTGATTCAAATCCCCTAAAATCTTTGCACAATAACAGTTAACAGGATTACAATACATACTTACTGGATTATCGTATTGTTGAAGAATACCTGCCTTAAAGATTAAAATTTTATCAGAAATATTAAATGTGTCTCTGATATCATGTGTAACTAAAATAGTGGTAGTTTGGGTTTCTTTTACAATTTTATGAATTTCTTCCTGAATACTTATTTTTATATTGGAATCTAAGTTGCTAAATGGTTCATCAAGTAATAAAAGATCTGGCTCTCTAACTAAAGCTCTAGCTAAACAAGCACGTTGCTGTTCCCCTCCAGAAAGTTGATCCGGATATCTGTTGCTCAAGTTTTGAAGATTAGTTAAACCTAAGATATATTCGATCTTAGATAAAAACCTTTTCTCTAGGTTAATTTTTATATTTTCTAGAACTGTTAAATGTGGGAAAAGTGGATAGTCCTGAAAAACAAACCCAATTTTTCTTTCATTTGGAGTTACAAAAGTATTTTGATTGTCTAAAACTTTTCCATTTAGCTCTATTGAACCAGAATTGATTTTTTCTAAACCAGCTAAACATTTCAAAAAAGTAGTTTTACCAGAACCACTTTCTCCAATAAAAGATACAATATCACCTTCTTTAACAGAAAAATTTAAATCTCTGATTAAGTGCTCGTCTTGGCTATAATATTTTTTTAAATTGTTAACTTTTAGAAACATCAATCTGGTTATTTACAATTTTTTTCAAAAATATTAACAATATTATTCCCATCATAACAATAATTAAAGAATAAATTGAAGATTTAGGAATCATTTCCTCAATAGCGTATTCATAGGTTTGTACAGCAAGAGTATCAAAATTAAAAGGTCTCAATATCAATGTTATTGGCAATTCTTTTAAAATATCAACAAATGTTATTAAAAAAGCTATAGCAATAGCAGATTTATTTATTGGAAAATGTATCGATTTAAATAATTTTAATGGACCCATGCCTAAATTCACAGCAGTATCGTCAAATGAGCTGGGATGTTTTTCAAAACTGGACTTTAATGGAGAAATTCCTACAGCCATATATCTTATTACATAGGCATATATTAAGACAAAAAAAGATCCAATTAAAATTTCTGATTTAAAAGGAGTTGAAGAGAATAATATTATTAAAGACAAACCAATAACTGCTCCTGGAAGAGCATAGGATAATGATATAGCCTCGTTAAAAATTGTTAATACTTTATTTTTAACTATTCTTCTTAAAAATTGAAAGTATACAGAAATTGCAATAATTATAAATGTTGCAATTAAAGAAACTAAAATTGTGTTTTTAGATAAATTAAAGACTTTAACAAATTCAATTCTTTCAAATTCATAAACAACGTTTCCTGAGATAAATAATATTGGAACAATAAAGCCAAAAATAATTGGAACCAAGCAAAAAAAATGAATTATAAATTTATTTTTAGTACTTGGGATTTCCTCTTTAAAATTTTTTGTATTTGACTGATAGCTGTAATTATATTTTGAATTAATAAACCTTTCTAAAACAAAAAATACCAAAACTGTAAAAAATAAAAAAACAGCGAGAAGAGATGCAGTTTCTACATCTTGCATTGAATACCATGATCTAAAAATGCCACTTGTAAATGTATTAACTCCAAAATATTTTACTGCTCCATATTCATTTAGGACTTCCATGACAATCAAAAAAAGACCTGAAAAAATCGAGACTCTTGAAAGAGGTATAACAATTTTAAAAAATGTTTTTGATTTTGACATTCCTAAACTTTTTGACAATTCAATATAGTTTGATCCTATTAGTGAAAAAGAAAGTCTACAAGCTGTATAAATGTAGGGATATAAAGCTAAAGCCATTAAAATACCCAAAACCTCAATTTGAAGATAATCTTGATTTAGTAATTCTGAAAAGTTTGAAAAATACTTTCTTGTAAAACTTTGAATCGGTCCAGTGAAACTTAAAATATCACTGTAAGTAAATGCCATTATGTATACCGGGATAGCTAGTGGAAGGTAAAGCAGAAAATCGTAGATATTTTTGCCTTTAAATTTAAATGTGCTTACAAACCATGCTGGAATTACTCCAAACAATAAGGCAAAAAAAGATGTTATTGCTACAAGATATACCGTGTTGAACGAATAATCATACAGTAAATTATCCCATAAATATTTAAAATTTGAACCATCAATACTTGTTGTACTAACAATTAAAGTTAGTATTGGTAAAATGATAATTATAGAAAGTAAAACTGTTGATAATGTTAACTTCCTATTGTTTGAGTAATATTTTTTCTTTATTTCCAACCTGTTTTGTCAAATATACGTATTGCATCATTTCTCTTGATTCCAAGCATGTTAAGATCTAAAGGATCTTTTTTGAAGTCTCCCCATTTTTGAACAATTTCATCTGGTTCAACAGAGGGATTTACAGAATATTCATAACTATTGTTGACATAAGTCTTCTGTGCATTTACACTAGTTAAATACTTAATTAGTTTAATAGCATTTTCTTTGTTAGGAGCATTTTTTGTAATAGCTATACCTGAAACATTTATGTGAGCCCCTCTTTCATCTTCGCCTTGATTTGGAAAAAAAACAGAAACCGACTTACCTGCATTAATTTCTTCTTCTTTTTCAGACGACAAAAGTAATCCTATGTAATATGAATTGACAATGGCAATATCACCTTGTCCAGCCGCTATTGCTTTTACTTGGTCTCTATCACTTCCTTTTGGATCTCTGGCAAAATTAGAAACTACTGCTTCTGACCATTTTGATGTTTCTTCATAACCTAAATTAGCTATAAGTGAAGACATCAATGCTTGATTATAAGCATTTGATGAAGATCTAACCAATAGCCTATTTTTCCATTTTTCATTTGCTAAGTCTTCATAAGTAGACAATTCGTTTTTGTCAACTCTATCATTGCTGTAAACAATAACTCTTGATCTATATGTTAGTGGAACCCAAAAGTTATTTGGATCTAATAAATCAGGATCTATATTTTCGTAATCAAAATCATCACTTATTTTTTGAAATAAATTCATGTCACTTCCTTGCCATAGCTTACCAACATCAACTGTTATAAAAAGATCTGCAGGTGAATTTTCCCCTTCATTTTTCATTCTCTGAATTAGTTCATCAGCATTTGCTTTTGTTACATTAACTTTTATTCCAGTAAGTTCTTCAAAGTTTTTGTATTGAATTTCGTCTACTTTATAATGTCTTTGACTGTAAATGTTTATTTCATTAACATTCTTATTTTCAGAATTACAGCTGATAAAAAAAAATACAATAACTAAGAATTTAATTAATCTCATAATAATAAAAATTTTGCTTGACGAAAGTAATTGATTTTTATTTTAAAAAAAAATTATATTTATTTAGACTAATTATAAATAATATTATATATTTGGCCATAATTAATTCTCTATTTAGAATCAATCTAAATAATAATTATGAAAAAACTTATATATACTATTCCACTTTTAATTGCTTTTACATTAAACGCACAGAACGATGAAAAACCTAATTTTGATGATCCGAAAAATGAATTCGTTCAAGATTCTGTTACTGCACTTGATGAGGTAATTATAAAATCAAATACAATTCTTGGAAATAAATTTGTAGCAAGAAACAGAACTGGTGCTGCTTACTACCTTTCAACAGACGATTTAGCAAAATTCAATTACACTGATATAAATAGAGCATTAAATAAAATTTCCGGAATTAATTTTTATGAAGAAGACGGTTTTGGATTACGCCCAAATATTAGCATTAGAGGAACTTCCCCTGAAAGAAGTTCAAAAATAGCAGTCATGGAAGATGGTGTTTTAATCTCACCCGCTCCCTACAGTGCATCATCAGCGTATTATTTTCCCTCCATTGCAAGGATGCAAGCCGTTGAAGTTTTAAAAGGAAGTAGTCAAATTCAATATGGACCCTACACAACAGGTGGAGCTATTAATTTTGTATCGACCGAGATACCAAAATCTTTAAAAGGAAAAATATCCACCAGTTTTGGAAGTTTTAATACTGGTCAAGCGCACTTAACTTTGGGTGACAGTTATAAAAATTTTGGATATATGATTGAATATTTGAATTTTAATTCTGATGGCTTTAAATCTTTAGGAAACGATTTAAATACTGGTTTTGATATTAATGAAATAACATCTAAAATTAAATTTGATATTTCAGAAAAAGCTAAAATTAAACAAAGTGTTGAACTAAAATTTCACAACTATGATGAGATATCAAATGAAACTTATTTAGGGCTTACGGAAACCGATTTTGAAAAAAACCCTTTTCTTAGATATCCAGGATCTGAAAAAGATAAAATGGATGCTGAACACATACAATTTTTATTAACTCATGAATTAAATTTCAATGATAGATTTAAAATAACAACTAATGCATATCACAACGGATTCAAAAGGAATTGGTATAAATTAGATGATGTTGTGTTCGAGGGAAGTTCACAAAAAATTTCAAAAGTAATATCTAATCCCCAAAATTATACTGGACACATTTCAGTCCTAAAAGGATTATCAGATGCAGAAAATGCTTTAAAAGTAAAAGCAAATAACAGAGAATACGTTTCAAAAGGAGTTCAAACTAAAATCGATTATCATTGGTATGGAGATAACAATTCCTTTAATGATCTAGAAATTGGTTTGAGAGTTCATTACGACGAGGAAGACAGATTTCAATGGGAAGACAAGTATTCTATTACTAATGGATTTATGTCATTAAATACATTTGGCGAAAAAGGATCACAAGGAAATAGAATAAGTTCAGCAAATTCTTTTGCTTCATATATAATGTATAAATATAAAGTTAAAGGATTTACCGTATCACCAGGTTTAAGATATGAATCAATAACATTGTCAAGAGATGATTTTGGAAAAAACAACCCATCAAGAGATGTAATTGATCTTTCTTCAAGAGAGAATAAAGTATCTGTATTCATTCCTGGAATAGGTATTAACTACACAATAAATAATAAATTTTCAATATTTGGAGGTATACATAAAGGATATTCACCACCTGGAAGTTCTATTGGTCAAAAAGCTGAAGAGAGTGTAAATTTAGAATTAGGAGGGCGATTTTCAATAAACAAACTAAATGCTGAAATTATCGCATATCAGAATGATTATAGTAACTTGCTTGGAAATGATCTTGCAGCAACTGGTGGATTTGGAGAGCTTGATCCATTCAATGCTGGAAAAGCTTTAGTTAATGGATTAGAATTATTATTAACATCTGATATTATTGATAATACAAATATTTCTGTTCCATTTTCATTTTCATATACTCTTACTAATGCAAAATTCTTGACTGATTTTGGAAGCACTCAAGACATTTGGGGAGAAGTAAGTAATGGAGATAGAATTCCATATATTCCACAACATCAATTGAATTCAAATATTGGTATTAAAACAAATAAATTTGAAATTAATTTAAATGGAAATTATAACGGAAAATTCTCAACTATAGCTGATGGATCAATTGAAATTCCATCATATTTCATTTTTGATGTTTCTTTTAAATACAAGGTTAGACCTGGAATAACTTACACTTCCAAGATAATCAATTTATTTGATGAAAAATACGCAGTTTCAAGAGCACCAGCTGGATTAAGACCAGGACATCCTTTTGGAATTTACGCTGGATTTGAGTACCTATTTTAATAAATTTAGATAAGGGTTATCTTTAACAATGGATAATTCTTATCTAAAAAGATTTGTTTTTGGAATCTATCATAATGGTAACCGGACCATCATTTTCTATATTAACCAGCATATCTGCTCCAAAAACTCCAGCATGTGGTTTTTTATTTAATTTATTTTCCATTAGGGTTAAAAACTGATCGTAAACTTTTTTTGCATAATCACTTTTAGCAGCTCTAATATAAGAGGGTCTATTTCCCTTTTTTGTCATTGCATGCAAAGTAAACTGACTAATTATTAATATTTCACCATCAATATCCACTAAGGATTTGTTCATAACCTTACCTTCATCATCAAAAATTCTTAACTGAGAAACTTTTTTACAAATCCAATCAACATCATCAAAATCATCACTGTCCTCAATTCCAATCAATAAAACAATTCCTTGATTTATTTTAGAAATTATTTGATTATCAACCTCCACACTTCCACTCTTAACTCTTTGAATCAGCGCCCTCATAAATAAGAATTATCTAAAATTATTTTCATCATCATTTAATATACTTAAATAATTAACGTATCTGGATTCTGATATCTCATTAGCTTCCAATGCAGATTTTACGGCACAATTTGGTTCGTTTAAGTGTAAACAGTTATTAAACTTACAATGAGTACTTAATTTAGCAATTTCAACAAAGTAACCACCTATTTCATTCTTTTCAATATCAATAAGTCCAAATCCTTTAATACCTGGACTATCAATTACTTTAGCTCCGTTATTAAAATCAAACATTTCTGCAAAGGTAGTAGTATGTTGTCCCTGTTCGTTTTGTTTTGAAATTTCGGAAGTTTTCAAGTTTAAGTTTGAATCTAAAGCATTCATCATACTACTTTTCCCAACACCACTATGACCTGTAAATACAGAAACATTATTTTCCATATATTTTTTAACTTTTTCAATATTTGTTTTTTGTTTAACTGAAATTTTTAAACATTGATATCCAATAGATGTGTAAGTCTTATACAACTTTTCAATATAATCTGTATCATCTTTGTCATAGGAATCGATTTTATTGAAAAGAATTATTGTATCAATTCCAAAAGATTCAGTTGACAAAAGAACTCTATCAATAAAAAGAGATGAAGTAGAAGGGTTTGAAGGTGTTACAAAGAGAAAACAGTAATCGATATTAGATGCTAATATATGACTCTGTTTAGACAGATTAACAGATTTTCTAATAATATAATTCTTTCTGGGTTCAATTTTAGTGATTACTCCTCTCTGTTCTTTTTCATCTGTTATTTCAAAAAAAACATAGTCACCAACTGCAACAGGATTAGTACTTTTTATTCCCAAAGAACGAAATTTTCCTTTTATACTGCATTTATAAACCTCATGAGAATCAGTATGAACATCGTACCAATTCCCTGTTGATTTATAAATTAATCCTTTCATTATGTTATTAGCTATTGATAACTTTATTTTGATTATTAATAGATTCTTGATGAATTGCTTTAAACATTCTTAAAACGAATTCTTCGCTTAATCCTTTTTTTTCACCCTCTAAGATCATATTACCTAAGATCTCATTCCATCTTTTAGTTTGGAGTACAGCAACATTTTTTTTCTTTTTCAATTCACCTATAGAAATAGCAACATTCATTCTTTTACCCAAAGTTTCAAGTAAACCATGATCAATTACATCTATTTGAGTTCTTAAAGTATTTAATTGATTCTTATAATCAGCCTCCTCACTTGTTAAAGTTCTGATTTTTAAATCATTCATCATTTTAACAAGGACAGATGGGGTTATTTGTTGGGCAGCATCACTCCAAGCATTATCAGGATCAATATGTGTTTCTATCATTAATCCATCAAAATTAAGATCAAGAGCTGTTTGCGAAATGTCTTGTAGAATATCTCTTCTTCCTGCAATGTGTGAAGGATCACAAATCAATGGTAAATCAGGGAACTTATTTTGAAGTTCAATTGGCAATTGCCATTCTGGATTGTTTCTGTATTTAGATTTTTCGTAAGTAGAGAATCCTCTGTGAATAACACCAAGTTTTTTAATATTTGCAGAATATAATCTTTCAATTCCCCCAAGCCATAATGAAAGATCAGGGTTTACTGGATTTTTTACCAAAACAATTTTATCAGTTCCATTTAATGCATCTGCAATTTCTTGAACGATAAACGGACTAACAGTTGATCTAGCACCTATCCAAAGTACGTCAATATCATATTCAAGTGCTAATTTGACATGACTAGCATTAGCCACTTCAGTAGCAGTTAAAAGACCTGTTTCTTTTTTTACTTTATCCAACCATTTAAGACCAATTGCTCCAACTCCCTCAAACATTCCTGGTCGAGTTCTTGGTTTCCAAATTCCAGCTCTGTAGACTGATACGTCTGTATCTTTTAAATCGTGAGCAATTTTTAATACTTGATCTTCAGTTTCCGCACTACAAGGACCAGCTATTACCAAAGGGTGTTTTAAATTAAACTCATCAAGCCAAGTTCTCATTTCTTTTCTGTTTTCCATTTTTATTTTTTATTTAAAATTTCTTTAATTCGATTTGTATTGTTTAAAATTTTATTTAGTTCTTCATCATTTTTTTCAACAATAAGCTCTTTTAATAAATTTAAATTTGTTACATATTCATCAATTGCAGCCGCTAAATTAGTTTTATTTTGTAAGAAAATAGGAGTCCATGTATTAGGACTACTTTTTGCTAATCTAACTGTGGATTCGAAACCACTTCCAGCCAAATCAAAAATATTGTTCTCATTTTTTTCTTTTTCAATAACTGTTTTACCAAGCATAAATGAACTAACATGGGAAAGATGAGAGACATAGGCAACATGAACATCATGAGATTTTGGATCCATATAAATTGTTTTCATTTCTAAAGCATCAAAAATTTCAAGTGCTAATTTTCCAAGTTTTTTATCGGTTTTTTCAAATTCACATATTATGTTGGTTTTTCCTACATAAAGTCCTTTAATAGCTGCTTTAGGTCCTGAAAATTCAGTACCAGCCATTGGGTGTGCAGCTAAAAAATTTGATCTTTTCTTATGGTTTTTTAAGTAATTACATATAGGTTCTTTGGTTGAACCAACATCAAAAACTAAAGTATTATCTCCAACAACATCAAGAACCTTATCAATTAAACCAAATATGTTATTTACTGGAACTGATATCAAAATTAAATCCATTTTATTTAGATCCTTGTAATCGATTTTATGATCAATTAATCCAAGCTCAAGAGCTTTATCTAAATTTTTACTTGAGGAATCTATTCCAAAAATTTCTGAATTAGGAAATGGTTTTTTTATATCTAGAGCAAATGAACCTCCCATTAATCCTAAACCAATTATACCTACTTTCATAAATCGATTCTTTTTAGCGATTCAACAATTTTACTTTCATCGACACATAAGGAAAATCTAATATAACCCTCCCCATTAGAGCCAAAAATGGTTCCAGGTGCAATAAAAATATTTTTTTCTAATAATAAATTTTCAATAAAACTTTCAGCACAAGGATTTTTCCCAGGTAGCTTTGCCCATACAAATAATCCTTTTGAATTTCTATCATATGAACAATTTAATTTATCTGCAATTTTCCAAATTAATTCTCTTCGTTTTGCATAAACTTCATTTAAATTTTCAAACCATGTCTCACTTAAATTTAAAGCTGAAATAGCCCCTTTTTGAATTCCATAAAACATTCCTGAATCCATATTACTTTTTACCTTTAAAACTCTTGAGATATTTAAATCAGATCCCACTAACATTCCTACTCTCCATCCAGACATATTAAAAGATTTACTAAGAGAGTTTAACTCCATCGCTACATCTTTTGAACCATTCACTTTTAATATACTTAGATAATCATTATTTAAAATAAAACTGTAAGGATTGTCATTTACAATTAAAATACTATTTCTTTTAGCAAACTCTATCAGTTCTTCATATTGATTTACATCAACAGATGCACCAGTTGGCATATGAGGATAATTCACCCACATTAACTTAACTTTTGAAAGGTCACTTTTTTCTAATTCAGTAAGATTTGGAAACCAATTGTTACTTTCATTTAGGTCATAAAATCTTGGCTTTGCCTCAACCAAATTAGTGACAGAAAAATAAGTAGGGTATCCTGGGTTTGGAATTAATACTTCATCACCAGGATTTAAAAAAGCAAGTGAAATATGCATAATTCCCTCTTTAGAACCCATTAACGGTAGCACCTCATTTTCTGAGTTTAAGTCAACTTGGAAATAATTTTGATAAAACTTTGATATGGATTTCCTAAATTCTGGTAATCCCTGATAGCTTTGATATTTATGAGCATTTTGATCTGATAAGCTATTTTTTATTTCATCAATCACATTTTTTGAAGGATACAAGTCTGGACTTCCAATACCCATATTAATTACAGGCTTACCAGAGCTTATCATTTTAGAAACCTCTCTTAATTTTTTTGAGAAGTAATATTCTTCAACAGTATTTAATCTTTTCGAATGTGTAATCATTTCATTTGATTTTTATAAACTCCCAAAACCTTGAGAGACTCCGCCTCATTTTTTATAATATTGACTGCATTATTAAAATCGTCTAAGGAAATAAAAGTTGTATCAACAAAAAATGAATATTTCCAAGGTATTTCAATAATTGGAAGCGATTGAATTTTAGTAAGATTTAAATTATATTTTTTTAAAATGTTTAAAACTAAAGCTAGGCTACCTGTCTCATGACTTAAAGAAAATTTTAATGAAGCTTTATTTAACAACCCACCATTTTTGATTTTATTTTTAGAAACAATCACAAATCGAGTTTGGTTTTTCTTTATTGTTTGAATGTTCTTAGAGATGATATCCAAATCATAAATTTTAGCAGCTTGAACACTTGCAACAGCTGCAGTATCTTTAACATTATTTTCTGAAATTCTTTTGGCAACTTCTGCTGTATCTTTTTCTTCAACCAAAGTTATATGCGGGTATTTTTTAAAAAATCTTTTACATTGAAGCAATGCCATTGGATGAGAAGAAACATACTTTATATCATCTATTTTTGATCCAGGAAGAACCATAAGCTGATGGTTAATATTAATAAAATATTCACCAACAATATACAAGTCATGAGAATCAATCAAAGCGTAATTTGGAATAATAGATCCAGCTATTGAATTCTCAATTGCCATAACTCCAAATTCAGACTCACCTTTATTAACGGACAAAGCCAAATCATCAAAAGATAAAAACTCATTTACAATTAATAACTTTCCAAAATAATCTTTTGCCACTTGATCGTGGTAAGACCCCTTGATTCCTTGAATCCCAACTGTTTTCATATTTATTTAAAAAAAAAGTCCTGATTTTATCAGGACTCATTAAAATATATTTTTTTAATTATTATATATACAAAAGTCCTTTTTTGTCTTCATAATAGAAGAAAAAATAAAAATTTTGAAAAAAATAATTGCGTTTCATAAAAATTTAAGCGGTAAATGTAATATTAGTTGAGATAAAAACAAAAAAAGGAGATAGAAAAAATTTAAAAATTAGAATCTAAAACTTTTTCTCTTTTGAAAACTGAGCTCAAAAGTTTATTAATTTGATCAAACTCAATTAAAAATGCATCATGACCATGAACAGACTTAATAGTTTTAAAAAATATATTGTCCTTAATTCTACAGGCTTTATAAAATGTGTCTCTATTTTGATAATCTGTAAAAAACAAATCAGAATCAACTGAGACAATGAATATGTTTCCTTTTATCTTTGAAATAATATCTTCAAATTTAATCTTTCCTCCATGAGTAATATCAATGGTTGAAAGCAAGTGGTTCATTAACTTATATGAACTTAATTGAAACCTTTCTTGTAATTTTTTTCCGTGATGGAGTAGCCAACTTTCAACATTAAAAATTTTAGCATCCTCATTTATAGATCTATCAAATTTCTTTTGAAAAGAAAGAGGAGATCTGTAACACAACATAGCATGAATTCTTGCATCATGAACTGGATTTGATGAATTATTTAAAATTTGTTTTTGCAACCTAGTATTAGCTAGTAACCAATCGCTAGATTTCCAATCAGATGCAATAGGAATATAATTTTCAGAAATGTTTGGAGATATTGATGCCATTTCCCACACTAATCCCCCTCCTATAGAGCCTCCAACAATAGCAAACAATTTTTCAATTTTTAGCTTTTCAAGTCCAATTAAAAAGATTTTCGCAATGTCTCTAAGAATCAAACTTTCATAATTGTCAATTAATTTACCGTCGTAACCGTTTCCTGGAAAATTAAAAGCTAAAACAGTAAAGTTATTAGTATCAATTAATTTTTTATCACCAACAATTGAATTCCACCAACCTTTACTTCCACTAACAGATGAGTTTCCAGTAAGAGCATGATTAATTAAAACAATTGGACTCTCTCCTATTGGTTGTCCAAACAACTCATAAGTAAGCTCAATATCAAAATTAGTTCCATCAAAGGAGCTAAAATTTTCGATATTGAGCTTATTTAAATTAATCATGGAAATTATGCTAAAACTTTTGAGTCTATCTTAGAAAAAGCCAACTCTAAATCTTGTTTTAAATCTTCAATATCTTCAAGTCCAACAGAAAGCCTTATTAAATCACTAGTAACTCCAGTCGACGCTTGTTCCTCAACACTTAATTGCTGATGTGTAGTACTTGCTGGATGAATAATTAAAGATTTTGTATCTCCAATGTTAGCCAATAGAGAAAAAACTTCTGTTTTATCTGCTATTGTTTTAGCAGATTCAAATCCACCTTTAACCCCAAAAGTTAAAATACCACTTTGACCTTTTGGCAAATATTTTTCAGAAAGCGAAAAGTATTCGCTAGACTCTAAACCAGGGTAATTAACCCATTCAACTTCAGGTCTTTTTTCTAGCCATTGAGCAAGTTTTAAAGCATTTGAACTGTGCTTTTTTATTCTAATATCTAGAGTTTCAAGTCCTTGAATTATTTGAAAGGCATTAAATGGGCTCAATGCACCACCTAAATCTCTAAGTCCCTCAATTCTAACTTTTGCAATAAAAGCTGCTGCACCAAGAGCATCGTGGTAAACTAATCCGTGATATCCAGGAGATGGTTCTGTAAATTCTGGAAATTTACCATTTGACCAATCGAATGTACCAGCATCAATAATAACTCCTCCCAAAGCAGTACCATTTCCATTAATATATTTTGTTAGAGAATGTATTACAATATTAGCTCCGTGCTCGATAGGATTTAATAATGCAGGGCTTGCTACAGTGTTGTCAACAATAAATGGAACTTTTGACTCTTTTGCATAGCTTGAAATTCCTTTTAAGTCTAAAACATCAAGTTTTGGATTTCCTAAAGATTCAGCAAAAAACACTCTAGTATTTTCTTGAACAGCATCTTTAAAGTTTTGTGGATCAGATGGATCTACGAAAGTTGTTGTTATTCCTAGTCTTGGAAGTGTTACATTTAAAAGATTAAATGTCCCTCCATAGAGACTACTAGATGCTACAATATGATCGCCTGCTTTTAAAAGCACAAGCAGTGCAGTTGAAATAGCAGATGTTCCAGATGCTGTAACAACTGATGCTATTCCTCCTTCTAAAGCAGCTAATCTTTGTTCTAAAACATCATTAGTTGGATTATTTAATCTTGTGTAAATGTACCCAGGTTCAGCAAGTGCAAATAAATTTGCAGCATGATCTGCATTATTGAACACATACGATGTGGATTGATAAATTGGAACTGCTCTAGTTCCTTGGCTTAAACTCGTATCATGCCCAGCATGAAGAGCTTTAGTTGGTAATTTTTGTTCACTCATTTTTATATATTTAATTATTAATAAATTAAATTTATAATTAGATGTGATTTGACGTTAAATAGATGCGAAGCTACTGCTTTAGCACTTTTTTAAAGAGGTTGCAATCAGTCAAATCGTTCCTCTAACAATAAATTATAAACCAAAATTATAATTAAAAATAATTATAACAAAAAAAATTATCTAAAATTTACAGAAATACCTGCTGAAAGAGTGTTGTATCTCTGGAAAGTAAAATCAGCAAAGGCACTAAATACCAAAAATTTAAATCTAGCGCCAATTGTTGTCCTGTACCCAGAGGCATTAAAATTCATATCAATTGGATCAATCAATGATTTATTTATTGGAATTCCAGAAGCTGAGTTGTATTCCAAATCGTAATTTCCAAGTAATTTAAATGAAGAACTTCCGCCTGAATATCCAAAAGAGGTATAAAAATCAACCACCAATAAATCAACCGATGCTAGTAATAAAAAATTATAATTATTTAAACTAAACTGTGCAACTTGACCAGAACCATTTAAAGAACTAAACGATTGAACATCGTAGTCTATGTCCATATTTGAATAAGAGGCAAATGCAGATACATTTAAAGGAACTTTATCAATTGGTCCAAAATATTGAAGTAAATTGTGTTTTACACCAAGTCCCTTTAAAGACATATCAACTCCGTTTCTATGATATTCTGGACTGTAACGAATTATAAGCTCGGTATCAAATGGAACTCCAACACCCAATTGTAAAACTGGAGCAGGAATGGCTCCTAGAGGTAATTTACTTTTTATCCCTTTTGGAGATTTAATAGTTGATGTTATTTCAGGATAAATTCCATCAGCAGGTATAGTAATAAATAAGTTTTCTTGTCTACTTTCACCTGCAATTGTTGGTAGATTTTCAGCATCTGTTGAAATATATTCTAAATCAGAGATTGAAAATACTCTGTCAGCAGAAGGAACAAAAGAAGTATTTAATCTTAAGGATAAATCTATACCTAATTTTTTATGAACCTTTGCAGTACTATACCAACCAGCATTTGAACTGTATATTGCACCCTTCATCATTGGATCTAAATAGCGTTCAAAAATTTTTTTTGAATCGCTTTCAACGGCTAGAAGAATAGACTCAAAACCGGATTGAGACCAAGAAAACAATGGTGAAAAAAGGAAAAACAATATAATGTGTCTAAAATTCAAATAATTAAATTTTAAACAAATATACGCTGAAAATAATCTTATTTCTTACCGCCTTTAGACTTACCTCCTTTTGAATTTCCAGATCCTCCAGCAAACGACGTCAAATCGTATTTTAATCTAAAAACGGTATATCTAGGTTGAATAACATAAGATCTAGTTTGACTGTATAATTGATTAAAACTATCTCTATTTATGGATGTGTCGTTAAATATATTAGTGACACTAATACCAAACTCCCATTTAGATCCATCTTTATTATAGGATAAATCTGCTTCAGCAGACCTGTATTCATTTAAGGTAACATTTTCATCTCTATAATAGTTGTAAGAGTAATCGGCTCTAAAAACAAATCCTTTGCCAAAATATGCATCAATTTCAACAAATGGAGAATCAGTGTAAAAATAATTTTTAAAATTACCAGTGTCATACATACGCTTGTTATAGCTATAACCAACCTCAATATTTGGCTTATCTCTAAAATTTGTTGCTATACTAGCTTTATAACTTTGAGTGAAGTTTACTTGTTCAGTAAGGGTTCCATTTACTATATTATTAAAATCACTGAAATTAAAATTCATATTAAAACCAGCTTTAAAGTTTTTAAATCTTTTATCTATTCTTCCAGATGCGCTGTAAGTTTCTCTTGGAAGATTAGAATTTATTGGTGATCTAACACTACTCACTCCACTTAGTAAAGTTGTACTTTGAATTGAATTACTTCTTTTAGAATAATTTAATCTTGCAAAAACATTTGTAAAATTAAAAATATTGATGCTTTGATAATTAAGATTATAATTATAAAATTTAGCTGATTCAAGATTTGGATTCCCTTGAAAAAAAGAATTATAATTACTAAAAATATAGCCCTCTGCTAAATTATTTACATCAGTAAACTGATTTGTTGCATTGTAAGTAAATCTTAATGATTCAGAATCTTTAAATTTTACAAATACTCTCATGTCGGGTCTAATGTCAGTAAATGAATTAGTCTCTGTTCTAGAAAGCTGACTGTTTTCCGATTTGTAGGAGTTAATTGTAAAACCTGGCTCCATTGTAAAAATCCCGGTGATAAATCTGTAATTTAAAGAAAAGTATGCGTCATTAAATTTAAAGTCTACATTATTATTTAAAATATCATCGTTGAAAGATAACTGAGAATTATTATCTAAAATTTGAAAAATACTTGAATTAAAATTTTGTTTAACATCTGTTATACCAAAAGTGAAGTTTAAATTTGATTTAGGAGTTAAAATGTAATAATAATCTAATTTTGCTTCTACTTTATCAGTTTCAACTATTCTGTTTTGATTAATATTAAATTTAGACTGATCAGTATTTAAAGGAATTATATCTCTGAAGGGTTGTACATCTCGAATAGCTCTGTAAAACGGGTCTTCAGTTTGTGATAAGTGTTGTGCCTCAAAAGAAAAAATATGATCTTCGTTTAAGGTATAATACGCTTTTAATTCTTGGTTGATTGAACTTGGTTCATCAGATTTATATAAATTAATTTCATCTAGTTCTATTGGTTGAATAGACGGTTGATTTGAAGAACCACGAAAAGACTCCGACATCAAATCGGTAGTTTCTATATTTTCTGCAGATTTTATAAGTAAGTTGTATTCGGTTTGCAATCTATCATTAGGATTGAAAGCAGTAGTAAATTTATATAGTTGTTGTTGGTTATCCTGCACAACATTGTCTTCAGAGTTTTGAATATTTCCGTTGGTGTAATTTCGAGATATTTTTTCTTCTACAATATTTTTTGTTTTTGCTAAAATTGCGAAGCCACTAATCTCCCAACTTTCATTAGGCGAATGGCTAAAATTATAAGCTCCTAACTGCGCATCAATAGATTTTGCTTGATTATTTTGTAAACCTCCTAAACCAGCTCCATCGGTTGATATACTTATAGAAGTACCGTTTCTTGCATTTAAATTGCCAAAACCTCCACCAAATTTATAAAAATCTCTTCTTGAAAGTACAGGCTCACCAATATTGTTTGTATTACCCAAAACACTCATACTAAAGTCTTTGGCATAGTAAAACACCTTTGGAGCAGCTAAAACTCTGTCTTCATTACCAACTCCTCCTAAAATTTCACCAAACCAAAATTTATCTTTTCCACTTTTAAGACTAATATTAATGGCTATATTATCTTCATTATTTGTCACATTTCTAAGCTGACCAACTTCTGTAAAATTTCTTAAAACCTCTACTTTACCAACTGCTTTTGCAGGTAGATTTTGAGTAGCTAATTTAGAATCTCCATCAAAAAAATCTTTTCCTTCGACGGTTATTTTAGTTATTTCTTTCCCTTCCACTTCCACTCTACCGTCTTCATTTATTTCAACGCCAGGCAAATTTTCTAATACATCAGCTAATTTTTTTTCAGTTCCAGTGTTAAAAGAATCTGCATTATAAACTATAGTATCTCCTTTGATGGTTACAGGCATTTCATAAACAAGTTCAACTTCATCTAGAGCTTCAGCCTGTTCTTCGAGTTTAATATTTTTTTCAAAACTTTCAGAAATGTTTAAATCAAATACAAATTCTGTAAAACCAATAAAAGAAACTTTTATTTCGTAGTCTGTATTTTTCTTTAATGAAAGTCTAAAATATCCGGATTCATTAGATATTCCAAAACCATCCAAAATTTTTGATTGCTTTTCTATCGCAATGACATTTGCTCCAGTTAAACTATTTCCCTCTAAATCTGTAATTGTTCCATCAAACCTAACTTGAGAGTAACCTAATGTTGAAAAAACTAATGCAACGATTAGTAATAAATTTTTCATAAGTTGTTATTTAAATTTTAAAATTAGTTTAAACGTGCCCTAGAATTTCCCCAACCACCACGACCACCGCCACGATTATATCTCTCTCTCATTTCTTTCATTTTGTCTTCTTGAATGGTATTAAACTCAGAATTTGAAACAACTTTGCCTTTTGAAGGTTCTTTAATTTTTATTTTCTCTTCAGGATTTAAAACAACTTTTGTACACAGCATTGTTCTATTTCCATCACTAATTTCTAAAATAAGTCCAGGCAATCCACCATACATTGCTGGTCCAGTTGAAACAGGGATCTCAGGTGTGAACCAAGCTGTCATAACTACTGTTTTAGTTTTGGGAAGTACAGGGTTATTTTCCTCATTATTGTTCTGATTATCTCTTTGTCTTCTACTGAAACTAAAAACATCTTCTTCAACTTCTTTAGTGTAAGTAGCTTTGTAAGCATTATAAATTCCTATTTTTTTACTCTCACCAGTCATAACCCATTTTGTGGGAGCTATACTATCAGTTATTAAAAAGATTTTTCCAAATAACTCTCTTTTATTTACATAGGTCTTTTCCTGAATATCTTTATAAATGTCGCCCTGATTAGGTCCTGCTACAAACTGCATCCAATTAAATCCTCCACCGCCTGAACCTCCAGCTTCAAGTGTCACCTCTTCTTTAAAATAGGAAGACTTGCTATCAAAATCTAGAATGTAATTTTTCTCAAGGGCTGTTTTCATTCTTGCTTTTAGGTATTTTTGTCTTTCAGGTGGCATATTTTTCATCCAGTCCATGTTAACACTACTTTTTGACATATAATAAGCTTTACCTAAGAAGTCTTGAGAGTAAGATTCGAAACTTAAGAACATTAAAAGAATAATTAATTTTTTCATAGATTTTATTTAAATTGAAAGTCTTTAATATTATATAGACAATAATTAAGCCATAAAGTTTAACATATGTCAAATTATATTAAATATAAATTATAAATTAGAACATTTTAATACATTGAAATATGCACATTGCAATCGCTGGAAACATAGGAGCTGGAAAAACAACACTGACAAAATTACTTTCTAAAAAATACAAATTTGAGGGACATTATGAAGATGTTTTAAAAAATCCATATTTAGACGATTTTTACGAACAAATGGAGCGTTGGTCGTTTAACTTGCAAATATATTTTTTAAACAGTAGGTTTCGACAAATTTTAGACTTTAATAAAGAAGGTAAAAATATTATTCAAGATAGAACCATTTACGAAGATGCTTTCATATTTGCTCCAAATCTAAAAGCAATGGGTCTTATGACCAACAGAGATTTTGAAAATTATAAATCCATTTTTAATTTGATGGAATCGTTTGTAAAAGCTCCTGATTTACTAATTTATTTAAGAAGCCAAATCCCTAATTTAGTTGATCAAATTCACAAAAGAGGAAGAGACTATGAAAGTTCTATTAGCATTGATTATTTAAGTCGATTAAATGAAAGATACGAAGCTTGGATTCAAACTTACGACAAAGGAAAACTACTTATCATTGACGTAGACAATTTAGATTTTGTGAAAAACAAAAAAGACCTTCAAACTATTACCGACAAAATCGATAAGAGTATAAAAGGTCTTTAAATTATATTTATTAAATAAGTTATTTTTTATTTATCTGCATCATTGCAGCCTTTGCAATTTCCTTGGCTTCACTATTACTATGTTCTAACATTGCTTCCATAATTTCTTCTTTAGAACCACTTTTAAATTCAGATGTTTTTGACACACCATCAGAATCTGTTTCTTCAGTTGTTACAGTCATAGTCCAAACATCGCTTTCAGCCTTTACAATTACTTCTTTTTTTACTTCAAGATCAATTGATGTATGATCAGATTCTAAAGCATGTCCTCCCAAAATTGGAGCAACAACCAAACCGATCAAACAAGTAAGTTTAATTAATATATTCATTGAAGGACCAGAGGTATCTTTAAAAGGATCACCAACAGTATCTCCTGTCACAGCAGCTTTGTGCGCATCAGAACCTTTGTAAGTCATCTCACCATTAATCTCAACTCCAGCTTCAAATGATTTTTTAGCATTATCCCAAGCTCCACCAGCATTGTTTTGGAAAATTGCCCATAAAACTCCACTAACAGTAACTCCAGCCATATAACCTCCAAGCATTTCAGCGATTGCTAAATTGTCCATTCCAAATAACATAGGAACAAAAGCAATAGCAAGTGGAAAACCAATAGTTAATAATCCAGGTGCCATCATTTCTTTAAGAGAGGCTTGAGTAGAAATAGCCACACATTTGTCATACTCAGGTTTACCTGTTCCTTTCATAATTCCAGGGATGTCTTTAAACTGTCTTCTTACTTCATGAACCATTTCCATAGCAGCTTTTCCAACAGCATTCATAGCTAAAGCGGAGAAAACTACAGGAACCATTCCTCCAACAAATAACATCGCAAGAACCGGTGCTTTGAAAATATTAATACCATCGATTCCAGTGAATGTTACGTAAGCAGCAAATAGAGCAAGAGATGTTAAAGCAGCAGATGCAATAGCAAAACCTTTACCAGTCGCTGCAGTAGTGTTTCCAACAGAATCTAAAATATCAGTTCTCTCTCTGACAATTGGATCTTGCTCACTCATTTCAGCAATACCTCCAGCATTATCAGAAATCGGACCAAAAGCATCAATTGCAAGTTGCATAGCAGTTGTTGCCATCATAGCAGAGGCTGACAAAGCTACTCCATAAAAACCTGCAAAGAAATAAGATGCCCATATTGCTAGGGCGAATAAAATCACTGAAGGAAATGTAGAAATCATACCAGTTGCAAGTCCTGCAATGATATTAGTTCCTGCTCCAGTGCTTGATTGTTGTACAATTTTTAAAGTAGGTGTTTTACCAAGTCCTGTATAGTATTCCGTAACTGAAGAAATTACAGCTCCAACTATTAAACCAACAATAGTTGCATAAAATACATCCATCGAAGAAACGTCTTTTAACCCTTCACCAAAAAACTCCATTTGCATAGTCTCAGGAAGCATCCAAATACATAGCACATAACATGAAATAGCAACTAGTGCTATGGATGTCCAGTTACCCTTATTAAGTGCATTCATTACTTGATCTTCTTTAGCATCATTGGATTTTACACTTACTAATAATGTTCCAATTATAGAAATAATAATACCTGCACCAGCTATTGCTATTGGAAGGATAATAGGTCCAATACCACCAAATGCATCATTTATACTACCTCCCATATCCTCTATAACATAATTTCCAAGAACCATCGCTGCAAGAACAGTTGCAACATAGGAACCAAATAAATCAGCACCCATTCCAGCAACATCTCCTACGTTGTCACCAACATTATCAGCAATTGTAGCTGGATTTCTAGGATCGTCCTCAGGTATTCCAGCCTCTACTTTTCCAACTAAATCAGCTCCAACATCAGCGGCTTTAGTGTAAATACCTCCACCTACTCTAGCGAATAGTGCGATAGATTCAGCACCTAATGAAAATCCTGCTAAAGTTTCTAACACAATTGTCATATCAGACGTGCTTGTCCAAGCTCCATCCATAAAGAAATCAAAGAATAAAATGAAAAATGCTGTTAATCCAAGAACTGCTAAACCTGCTACTCCAAGTCCCATAACAGTTCCCCCACCAAATGAAATCTTAAGTGCGTTTGGAAGACTGGTTCTAGCTGCTTGAGTTGTTCTAACATTAGTTTTTGTAGCAATTTTCATCCCCATATTTCCAGCCCATGCAGAAAAAACTGCACCAAAAATAAATGCTATAGTAATAAGCCAATGAGTAGTTGGAACTATAAATGAAACTCCCGCTAATGCTAAACTGACTATCAGAACAAAGACTGATAACAGCTTGTATTCAGCATTTAAGAAAGCTAAAGCTCCTTCATAGATATGGTCAGAAATTTCTTTCATTTTTCCGTCTCCAGCATCTTGTTTCATTACCCAAGATTTCTTGTAAAGCATATAAGCTAATCCAATTAAAGCCAGGATTATAGGCATATAAATTGCAAATGATTCCATTTTTATATTTTATTAATGTTTGTTTTAAATTTTGATGGCAAAAGTAGTCAAATACAGCGAATTACAAAATTGATTTCTATTTATACATCACCTTCTTGATAGACTTGATAACATCGTCACTATTTGGAAGCCATTCCGCCAATAAAACAGGTGAATATGGAGCAGGTGTATCTGCAGTATTTATCTTTTCAATTGGCGCATCTAAATAATCAAAAACTTGATTTTGAACTTGATACGTAATTTCTGTAGAAATATTTCCAAATGGCCACGATTCTTCTAATATGACAAGTCTATTAGTTTTCTTGACTGATTCTATAATTGTATAAATATCTAAAGGTCTAATTGTTCTTAAGTCAATTAATTCAACCTCAATATTTTCTTTTTTTAATTCTTCAACTGCTTTTTGAGCCTGTTTAAATATTTTTCCAAAAGAAACTAAAGTCACATCTTTACCTGGGACTTTTACTTCTGCTTTTCCAATTGGAATTAAATACTCCTCTTCAGGCACTTCACCTTTATCACCATACATCTGTTCAGACTCCATAAAAATTACTGGATCATTATCTCTAATTGCAGACTTTAAAAGTCCTTTAGCATCGTAAGGGTTTGAAGGCACAATAACTTTTAATCCTGGACAATTTGCATACCAACTTTCAAATGCCTGAGAATGAGTTGCAGCAAGCTGTCCCGCAGATCCAGTTGGGCCTCTAAAAACAATTGGACAAGGAAATTGACCTCCGGACATTTGTCTTATTTTGGCAGCATTATTAATTATTTGGTCTATACCAACTAATGCAAAATTGAAAGTCATAAATTCAATAATGGGACGATTTCCAGTCATAGTTGATCCAACTCCAATTCCAGCAAAACCTAGTTCAGAAATTGGAGTATCTATAACTCTTTTATCACCAAATTCATCTAACATACCTTTTGATGCCTTGTAAGCTCCATTGTATTCCGCAACCTCTTCTCCCATCAAATAGATGGATTCATCAAGTCTCATTTCTTCTGACATTGCTTCACAAATAGCTTCTCTAAATTGAATGACTCTCATTTATTGTTTTAAATTTTGTGCAAAAATAAAATAATATTTAATGTTTAAACGATTTTATTATTAAAAAAAAATACTATGCATGCATAGTATTTTTATAAATTTTGTTATATTTGAATTGAAAAAAATGTTTGAAAATTTATGAAAATTTTAGTTTGTATTAGCCATGTTCCAGATACAACATCGAAAATAAATTTTGTTGATGATGATACAAAATTTGATGTTCAAGGAGTTCAGTTTGTAATTAATCCAAATGATGAATTTGGTCTGACAAGAGCTATGTGGCTCAAAGAAAAGCAAGGCGCTTCAATTGACGTTATCAATGTTGGTAACCAGACCTCCGAACCTACACTAAGAAAGGCCCTTGCTATTGGAGCAGATAGAGCAATTAGAATTAATGCCGAACCAATTGACGGATTTTTTGTTGCTAAACAAATTGCTGAATTTATAAAAGAAAATCCTTACGATTTAATAATTGCAGGCCGTGAATCAATTGACTACAATGGTGCTATGGTTCCTGGTTTAATTGCCGGTTTTTTAAATATTGACTATGTAACTAATTGTACAAAATTAGATGTTGAAAACGGAAAAGTAACCCTAGACAGAGAAATTGATGGTGGAAAAGAAACTTTATCGGGATCTCTTCCAATTATTATTGGAGGTCAGAAAGGCCTTGTTGAGGAGAGTGACTTAAGAATACCAAATATGAGAGGAATAATGCAAGCCAGACAAAAACCTCTGGATACCATTGAACCATTTGATTTTTCTCCAAACACATCTACAATTAAATTTCATAAACCAGAACCAAAACAAGCGGTCAAACTGGTCGATAGTGATAACCTAGACGAATTAATTAATCTTCTTCATAACGAAGCTAAAGTTTTATAAAATGGCTGTACTAACATATATAGAATCCTCAAACGGAAAAATAAAAAAAAGTGGTTTTGAATTGGCATCATATGCCTGCGAATTAGCAAAACAAACAAATTCATCAGCCATTGCTATTACAATTAATTGTCCTGATGCTAGCGAAATCGCTAATTACGGAATTGATAAAGTTTTAAAAGTAAATAGCGATTCATTAAATGAATTCAATGCTAAGAATTATTCAGACGTGATTTCTCAAGCATCGACTAATTTTGATTGTGATAGAATTGTTCTTAGCAGTAGTTCTGACTCAAAATATTTAGCACCTCTTCTTGCAGCAAAAATTGATGCTTCGTATTTAAACAATGTAATTAACTTACCTTCAAATCTTAATCCATTTACTGTCAGAAGAACTGCGTTTACCAACAAAGCTTTTAGTGACACTAGCTCATCATCAAAAAATATAATTATAGGTCTATCAAATAACTCTTTTGGACTGGTAGAAAACTCAGTTTCTCTTAGTGAAGAAGACTTTCAAGTTAATCTTGAAAACTCAAATCTTGCTGTTGAATCGACAGAAAAAGCTTCAGGAACTATATCAATTGCTGATGCAGATATTGTTGTTTCTGCTGGAAGAGGAATGAAAGGACCTGAAAATTGGAATTTAATTGAAGATTTAGCAAATACTTTAGGAGCTGCAACTGCCTGCTCAAAACCAGTTTCTGATATGGGTTGGAGACCGCACAGTGAGCATGTAGGCCAAACTGGAAAACCAGTCGCAACAAATTTATATATAGCTATTGGAATCTCTGGTGCTATTCAGCATCTAGCTGGAATAAATTCTTCAAAAATTAAAGTTGTCATTAATAACGATCCAGAAGCTCCATTCTTCAAAGCTGCAGATTATGGTGTAGTTGGAGATGCTTTTGAGGTTGTACCAAAACTTAACGAAAAACTCAAAGAATTTAAGTTACAAAACTCATAAATTTTTAATATTTTAGAAGCTACTACAAACTTCTATATTAATGAGTTTAATTCGTTTGACAATTGACAGAATTTCTTATAGTCAAAACACTAATGGAGCTTATGCATTATTGTTAAATGAAAAGAATGGTGATAGAAAACTACCAATTGTTATTGGGGGCTTTGAAGCTCAGTCAATTGCAGTGGCTTTAGAAAAAGAAATAAAACCTCCTAGACCACTAACCCACGACTTGTTTAAAAATTTTTCAGATTGTTTCGAAATTAATTTAAAACAAGTAATAATCCATAAAATAGTAGATGGAGTATTTTTTTCAAGCTTAATATGTGCTAGAGATAAAATTGAAGAAATAATTGATTCAAGAACATCAGACGCAATTGCTTTAGCCATCAGATTTAACGCTCCAATTTTTACATATGAAAGTGTATTAGAAAAAGCAGGAATAGTATTAAAACCCGATTTGAAAAAAAACAAATCAGGTTCAGTAAAAGCTAAAAAAACAGATCTAAAAAAAATGTCTGCTAATCAAATAAAAAAAGCTATTCAAGTTGCAGTTAAAAATGAGGATTACGAATTAGCTGCTCAATTAAGAGATGAGTTAAATAAAAAATAAATAAATGATTGCAATAGAAACTATTCAAAGAGAAATAATACTCAGTCAAGGCTTTTCCATTGAAAGTATTATTAGAGGAATAATTGGAATGATATGTCTTGTTTTAATAGCTTATTTGTTTAGCAATAACAGAAAAAAAATAAATTGGAAAACTGCTTTTCTTGGGTTATTCACTCAGCTAATTTTGGCAATTTTAATAATTAGAGTTGAATTTGTTCAAAATATATTTGAGTTTTTTGGAAAAATATTTGTAAAAACATTGGATTTTACAATGGAAGGCAGTAGGTTTTTACTGGGAGACATGGTTAATGTAGAAAGTTTCGGTTATGTGTTTTTATTTCAAGTTTTACCAACTATAATATTCTTCTCGGCC
>Ga0255775_1000247_pt1 | contig 54255 bp, 40 predicted proteins | sample 011ome_26_FD_179973 | JGI IMG/M metagenome (GOLD analysis project Ga0255775, IMG submission 179973) | Coastal salt marsh microbial communities from the Groves Creek Marsh, Skidaway Island, Georgia - 011511BT metaG (version 2) | ecosystem: Environmental > Aquatic > Marine > Intertidal zone > Salt...
TGACAATCGACGAGGTGGCCGAGCGCTGTGACATAATTGTTGATTGTGCGCCAAAGGCGGTGTTTCGCGAACTTGCGATGGCCACGCTGTCCCGTGGACGAATACTTGTAACGGTCAGTGGCGCCGGTATTCTTGCCAATGAAGATATCGAAGATGTAGCACGCCAGAATGGTGGCCGGCTGATTCTGGCGACTGGTGCGCTGCTTGGCCTCGACGCGGTGCGCGCCGCCACCGAGGGCACAATCCACTCGGTACGGATGATTACCCGCAAACCACCCAATGCGCTGCGGGATGCGCCTCACATCATTGATAATAATATCAGCCTTGATCGTTTAAATGGCGCCATTCAGGTGTTTGAAGGCAGTGCCCGCGAGGGGGCTAAGGCCTTTCCTGCCAATGTCAATGTGGCGGCGGCTTTGGGGTTGGCCGGTATTGGCGCCGATGCAACCCAGCTTGAAGTTTGGGCTGATCCGCATCTTGACCGTAACACCCATTCGATTGAGGTTGATGCCGATAGCGCAAAATTCACCCTGCAGATCCAGAATGTGCAGTCCGAGAGTAATCCGGGCACTGGCAAGATTACCGCGTTGAGCGTGATTGCCTGTTTGCGCGGCATGACAGCACCAATGAAAGTTGGCAGTTAGGATCAGGCGTTTCAGGGGCAGACATATACGGGGCAGGCGTTTCCGGAGCATAGGGTTCCGGTTTTTGGCGGCGTTAAATAACAATCATCGAAAATTTGATAGATAGAGGAGAGCCGTTATGCGGTTAGTTGCATTTGAAAAGGCGGATGGACCGCATATTGGTGTTATCACTGATCGGGGCGTTGTCGATCTGTCGCTCGTCGACCCGTTGGCACCGCGTGATCTTGGCGCGGTTATCAAGGCAGGTCAGCTCGATGAGATTACGGCAATTATGGCCGGCGCCGGTGACGCAGTGCATCATCAAATGGCCGATTTGAAATTCGCCCTGCCAGTTGCAAATCCGGGCAAGATTCTGTGTCTTGGTCTCAATTACATGGATCATGTGGCCGAGGGGCCATTTGATAAACAGCCGTTTCCAGCTATTTTCATGCGTAGCGCAACATCGCTGGTCGCTGCCAATCAGCCGATCATTGCTCCAAAAGTTTCTGAAACGCTGGATTATGAGGCTGAATTGGCGGTGATCATCGGCAAGGAATGTAAAAACCTTACCGAGGCGAACGCGCTAGAGTCTATTGCGGGCTACAGCTGTTTTAACGATGGATCGGTGCGTGAATTTCAGCGTCATACCATCCAATGGACGATGGGAAAAAACTTTGACAAGACGGGCCCTTTTGGCCCGATCCTCGTAACGCCAGATGAATTGCCAGAGGCAGCAACTGGGTTGAAAATTGAATGTCGGCTGAACGGCCAAACTGTGCAGTCAAGCACAACTGATATGATGATTTTCCCAGTTATCGAAACGCTGGTATATATCACAAAGGCCTTCACTCTCGAGCCGGGCGATCTGGTTATTATGGGCACGCCGTCTGGCGTTGGTCATGCCCGAAAGCCGCCTTTGTGGATGAAGCATGGTGATCTGGTTGAGGTGGAAATTGAGGGTATTGGGATTCTTGCTAACCCCATTGAGGCCGAGTAATTGCTATATTTTTGGCGGTTTTTTGAAAAAAAACTCAAGATTTTTTGACGGGCAAGACCTGCTGTAAAATCGAAAAAAATTGCGTCAAAGCTACCCTACAAAGAATTTAAATTCATTGATTGGGAATTTTCGTCAAATTCTCGCTGCATTGGCGTGCAGGCTCTAAAAAAGGGGCTTTATATCATTGACTTTTGAGGTGCCGCCGCATCGCTGCGGCGTTGAAGTTTTGTCTTTTACCGGCTAAGAAAGCATATTATTTTTCCTAAACTGGAGACTCCCCCAAATGACCCCCCTTAATATCCTAATCCTCGGTGCATCATATGGCTCGCTTTTGGCAACCAAAATTGTCTTGGCTGGTCATAATGCCAAAATGATCTGCCTCCCGGCTGAGGCCGATTTGTTTAATGCCGAAGGTGCGATTATCCGCACACCGGTAAAAGGGCGCGATGGCCTTGTTGAAATTCGGACCAGCGGACTGGCTGGCCAGCTGTCTGCAGGTGGGCCTGCTGATGCCAATCCGGCAGAATTTGACCTGATCGTGCTTGCCATGCAGGAACCACAATATTCATCACCCGGCGTCCGTGATTTGCTGCATTCTGTGGCTAAATCTGGTGTGCCATGTATGTCAATTATGAATATGCCACCGCTCAGCTTTATGAAGCGGTTGCCGAATATGAATATTGATGCGCTGCGTCCATGCTATGCTGAATCAAATCTATGGGATGCATTTAATCCAGAAAAATTTACCCTTTGCAGCCCCGACCCACAGGCATTCCGTCCCCCTGAAGAAAATCTGAATGTCTTGCAGGTTCGCTTGCCAACTAATTTCAAGGCAGCTGGGTTTCATCATGCAGAAGATAACGCAATGCTGCGCCGCCTTCAGGCCGATATTGAGGCTGTTCGCTTTACCACTGACGATGGTGATACAATCGAGTTACCGGTCAAGCTGAAGGTGCATGACTCAGTTTTTGTGCCATTGGCCAAATGGGCAATGCTGGTTGCTGGCAATTATCGCTGTGTTCAGAGTGCTGAAATGCGGCCGATCCAAGCGGCCGTTCATACCGACATTGATCAGTCACGCGAAATCTATAACTGGGTTGTTGACCTTTGCGTCAGCCTTGGCGGCGCGCCAGCAGATTTTGTTCCGTTTGAAAAATATGCCAATGCAGCACAGTCGCTTGGCAGCCCATCATCGGCTGCACGTGCGCTTGCTGCTGGTGCAAAAAATATCGAACGTGTTGACAAGCTGGTGCAAACCGTTGCCGCGCAAAAGGGCCTTCAATTGGCAAGCCTCGATGAAACCGTTGCACTGGTTGATGGCTGGCTAGAAAAGAACCGCGCCGCCGGTTAAGGCGAATGCCATATGGCGGTTGCCGGCCTCTCATAAAATTGGGGCCATAAAATTGGGGTCATGGATGAATGCAATAACGGGCATTGATCCATGGCTTTTTTTTGCGGGTTGATATCAGGCAGGTGGGTCATTCCATCTAAGTCATGTCAATTCACTCTAGATGCTCGCGACAAAGGCCAAACAAAACCCGCAGACAGCGGCGTTGTCGCAAATCCTTAATGACATTAGCGTCATCTAATGTTTCTCAAAAGGCTGCAGCAATTTGATCATCGGGCGCGAAATTGTCTAACTGTTGCTCGATCATGCCGCATTAGGCGTCCGGATTTGGAGAAATATGGCCTTTATTTCGCTGCTACCATCGCTGGTTTTGCCACGGTCATTTTATATTTCGCCGCGCCTTAACGCGTGCCAATATTTGATCTTGCCGTCTGGGTGATTGCGCTGGGATACGGCTTTGGCGTTTGGGGTGTTGGCATTGCGCTTGGGCTGGTGGCCGAAAAAGCTGAATAGCCTCAGCCGCCGCTATTTATCTGATCATTGTTTGATACGACTATAGATCAAGCGGCATATGCCGGTTCACATCTTTATATAGTAAATAGCGGAACGGATCTGACCCTCCGGCATAGCAGGCTTGCGGGCAGAAGGCGCGAAGCCACATATAATCGCCAGCCTCAACCTCGACCCAGTCCTGATTCAAATGATAAACAGCCTTACCGCTAAGGACGAACAGCCCATGTTCCATCACATGGGTTTCGGCAAAGGGGATTGTGCCGCCCGGCTGGAAGGTGACAATATTGACATGCATATCATGGCGTAAATCGGCCGGATCGACAAAGCGGGTGGTGGCCCAGCGACCATCGGTATCCGGCATGGCAATCGGCTCGATTGCGGCATCACTGGTCACAAAGGCGTCGGGACGATCAATGCCCTCAACAGCAATGTAACGTTTCCGAATCCAGTGGAACGTCGCGATTTCATCACCATGATTATGAAGGCGCCAGTTTGCTGCTGCTGGCAGATAGGCATAGCTGCCGGTGGCCAATGCATGGCTGGTACCATCAATATCAAGGCTAAGGGCACCACTTGTAACAAACAGAACGGATTGCGCCGCAGAATTATCATCTGGCCGGTCACTACCGCCACCAGCTTCGACTTCCATCAGATAATGTGAAAAACTCTCGGAAAAGCCAGTCATTGGCCGTGCTAGAACCCATAATCTGGTTTTGCTCCAGAAGGGCAGATAGCTTGTTACAATATCGGATAAAACGCCTTTTGGAATTACTGCGTAGCCATTCGTGAAAACGGCACGGTCTGATAGCAATTGTGTCTGCGGCGGCAGGCCGCCTGACGGTGTCCAATATTGTGAACTCATATCATCATTCCTCTTACAACGCCGATTTGTCACAAAGCTGGTAAATTTCCCCAGCTATTTGTCAATTAGGGCGAATTTCTGAAAATTGTCAAATCCACAGGGCATATCTTGGAACAGATAGCGTGGCTTGTGGCCAGTTGGCTGTATTATTTTCGAGCTTACTTCAAAAACTGTTCGGAGTCGCTGTCATAGGCGTCTTCACGGATTAAGCCTCGCAGAATTTTAGTATCGATAACGGGCGGTGCTGCCTCTTGCGACTTTTGACCGCTAGCATTTTCGCCAAGAACCTGCTGAATGGCGCTATAGGTTGCGGCAAGAGATGCCAGATAGGGCTGATGCCCGCGAAGGCAAATACGCGCGCCCATTTTGGCCGCCTCGTCTGGCGTTGGTGCTATTGACCCAAGGCCGCCAAGCATGATGGGAAGATCGGTCGCAGCGCATAAAGCATCGAGATCGTCGCGGGATCTGGCACCGATTAGGGTGATGCCATCAACGCCGGTTTTTGCATAGGCCTTGATCCGCGCGATACAGTCATCGCGGCCAGTGATGGTGGCGGCGCTGGTCCGCGCTAGAATAACCAGATCAGGATCAACACGTCCGGCAACCGCCGCCCGCATCTTGCCGGTGCCCTCTTCAATACTTAAAAGCTGGGCATTGACCGAGCCAAATGGTTGCGGCAAATCTGTATCTTCAATAGTGATTGCGGCAAGACCAGCATGATCAAGCTCGCGAATTGTACGCTGGACATTCATCGCATTGCCATAGCCATGATCGGCATCAGCAATCACTGCCAAATCACCAGCCCGGCAAATTCGCAATGCCATATCGGCAAATTCACTTGCAGTTATCAGCATTTTATCCGGCGCACCAAGAATTGCCATTGCGGCGACCGATCCGGCAAGCATACCAACCTGCCCACCAAGATCTTCGACCATACGCGCTGATAGCGGGTCAAACACGGTAACAGGGGTAATACAGTCAGTGCCTTGCAGAATCTGGCGAAATCGTTGGCGGCGTGGTGTCCAGTTCATGCTAGCTTGTCCTCATTACTGAAATTCAGGTCGGGAATATTGAGATATAGATTGGGATAGCTTAACCGATCTTATCTTGGGTTTTGGTGTCAAAATCGCTGGCATCATGGCGTTCATGGAGCTGATATTGCGGCGCACCAGACATACGGTTGACCATGCGGCCCCGTTTCACCGCTGGTCGATCATCAATCGCCTTGGCCCACCGCATCACATGGGTATAGCTGGTAACATCAAGAAATTCAGCGGCATCATAAAGGCGGCCAAGCACCAGCTGCCCATACCATGCCCAAATCGCAATATCGGCAATGCTGTATTCGTCAGCGGCAATATAGCTGTGGTCGGCAAGCTGGCGGTCGAGGACATCCAACTGGCGTTTGGTTTCCATGGTAAAGCGATCAATCGGATAGGCCATTTTTGTTGGTGCATAGGCATAGAAATGACCAAAGCCACCACCAAGGTAGGGCGCGCTTCCCATCTGCCAGAAAAGCCATGACAGGCATTCGGTTCGTTTCGCCGGTTCATTTGGCAATAGCTGGCCAAATTTTTCAGCCAGATAGAGCAGGATATTGCCGGACTCAAATACGCGGATTGCTGGTGATACAGAATGATCCATCAGCGCCGGAATTTTTGAATTTGGATTCACCTCGACAAAGCCGCTGCCAAATTGATCACCATCGCGGATCTTGATCAGCCATGCGTCATATTCCGCGCCGGTAACACCGGCTGCCAATAATTCCTCCAGCATCACGGTCACTTTGACCCCGTTGGGTGTGGCCAGCGAATAAAGCTGTAGCGGATGTTTGCCGACCGGTAATGGCTTGTCATGGGTCGCACCGGCAATCGGCCGGTTGATATTGGCAAAAGTACCGCCATTCTCGGCTTCCCATTTCCAGACAGATGGCGGGGTGTAAGGGGTGTTATCTGTCATTTTTCATCTCCATGATGTTTAGATCTTTTGACCGTTATCTTGTCTAAGACGGTTTGGTGTCTTCGGGCGGGCATAGATCAGCAAGCCTGTCCAGATGGCGCAGCTTTGGAAATAAATACCAGCCGCCAACCGCAACGCCCAATGCTGCCAGCCCGCCAATAAAGACAGTTGTCACAGGGCCAAGAATTGCCGCGGCACTGCCAGCTCGTACATCCCCCATTTCATTCGATGATGAAATGAAAATCGCATTCACCGCGCTTACTCTGCCGCGAAGATGATCGGGCGTGGCAAGCTGGATCAAGGTCATGCGAATATTGACGCTAACCATATCGGCTGCACCATAGACAAACAATGCCATAAGGCTAAGCCAGTAAACAGTCGATAGTGAAAAGACCAGAATTGAGCCGGCAAAAACGACCAGCGCCGCGAACAGGCAAAGTCCGGAGCGCCGCATCGGTGGTAGGGCGGCAAGGCCAAGGCCAACAACAACGCCGCCAAGCGCAGGCATTCCGCGCAACACACCAAGTGATTCCGGCCCAACATTCAAAATATCAGCGGCATATACCGGCAATAATGCAACAACCGAACCCATGAGAACGATAAAGAGATCAAGCGCAATGGCGCCCAGAACAATCGAATTTGACCGGACATATGCAACCCCACCAAGCACCATCTCAAGGCTTCTGCCAGCCGGTTTCAGGCGGGTTAATTTCGGCAGGAATAAATAGGCAATCGTACCAATGCCCATCAGACCAGCTGCAACAAGATATGTATAGACATCAATTAAGGTGATTAAGATACCCGCCAGCAGCGGCCCTGCTGTTCCAAAAACCTTGCCAATGGTTGAATTTAGCGCAATCGCCCGCGACAGCATATCTGCCGGCACGATATTGGGGATGATCGCTTGTTGTGCCGGGGTATAGAATGCCTTGACGCCGCCATGCGCGAATAACAACGAAAAGATGATCGTTAGATTCAGCTCATCAGCCAGCATAACAAGCGTTATGCCGCCTAAAATCACCATTTCACTGATCGTGCAGATGATCAGCAGTGCTTTGCGCGGCAGGCTGTCGGTGGCCCAGCCGGTCACAAAGAAGAACAGAAAAATCGGCAGGATCTGCATAAGCCCGACGAGCGCCAGATCAAAGGGGTCACCACTATTTTGATAAAGATGCCAGCCAATCGCAATTGACAGCATTGCGGTAACAAGACTGACGGCAGCGCGGGCGGTTAGAAAGGCGTAAAAGGTGGCTGGCATGGCTATTGGTGATTTCTTTGGGCAGGGCCTCAAACCGGCAGGCTTAACGACGCCTTAGCCAGATATCGGCATAGTTGATTTGGTTAAGTTACGCCACCTTCGATCGGTTGTCGCCCAAAATATCATGTCAAAATATTGGGGCCTTGGCAGATGATGATGGCTAGTCTGGCTGGTGGGCAATGGCGTGATCGGCAATCAATTGGTCAATCTCATCATCGTGAAATCCGGCCTCGGCTAGCAGGCTGCGACTATGCTGGCCAAGCGTGGGCGCCGGAAACCGGAGGCGGCCAAGGTTATTCTGCATGATCGGCAAGGGCTGGTGCATCGCTACCTCGCTGCCCGACATATCCTCGGCCGCGACATAAATGCCGCGTTCGATAAAATGCGGGTCCGCCGCATTGTCGGCAATGTCATTCACCGGTGCTGCGGTAATACCCTCGGACTCAAAAATTGTCATAACCTCTTGCCGGTTGCGTTTTGCAATCCAGCCACCAATGATTTTGTCAATTTCGGCCTGATGCTCGACCCGCGCCGCATTGTTGGAAAAGCGCGGATCTTCAATCATCTCGCCAGCGCCAACTGCCGTAAATAGCCGTTTGGCGGTCGATTGAATGGATGCTGAAATGGCAATGTAATGATGATCCGATGTTTGATAGATGTTCCGCGGGCTTGCCGTGTTTGAGCCATTGCCAACGCGTTGTTTCACTGCCCCAGTAACGGCATAATCAAACGCATCGGGCCCTAAAACCGACACCATCGAGTCTAGTAATGCAAGATCAATAACCTGTCCAAGGCCGGTTTTCTGGCGGCTTTGCAAGGCCATCATAATGCCGTTTGACCCATAAAGGCCGGACACCATATCCGCCAGTGCCACCGGCGGTAGTAGCGGTCCGCCACCAACCTCGCCAGTACGGCTGGCAAATCCTGACATAGCCTCGACCATCGTGCCAAAGCCGGGGCGGTGGCTGTAGGGGCCGGTCTGGCCAAATCCCGATACACGTAAAATGATCAAACCCGGATTGCGTTGATGCAGCTGTGCCGGTGCCAACCCCATCGATTCCAACGTTCCCGTTCGAAAGCTTTCGATCAGGACATCAGCCCGGTCAATCAGCCGCGTTAAAATGCCGATTGATTGATCATGCCGGAAATCCAGCGCGAGGCTTTTCTTGTTGCGGCAATAGACCGACCAGAATGTCTGGATCCCATCCTGCTGCCAAGCGCGAAGCGGATCTCCTGCGGGTAATGGCTCAATTTTCGTGACATCGGCGCCCGCATCGGCAAGTTGAAGCGATGCCATATTGCCAGCAACAAGGCGCGATAGATCAACCACGCGCAACCCATTAAGGGGGCCCGTGCTTGCTGGAGAGAATTGCACTTTTTTCCAGGGTTGCCGACCGGCAGCTTTGGCTTTTTCCATGCTGTCTAAACCTTCCTGTGCGGCGCGGTGCGATGGCTAGCGTTTATAACTACAACCCGTAATACCAAGGCACAAAGGCCGAATAAACCAGCCAGATCAGGATCACCAGCGGAAACCCGACTTTGAAAAAATCTTTGAAATGGTAACTCCCCGGCCCCATCACCAACAAGCTGGTCTGATAGGCAAACGGGGTGGCAAAGGCGCAATTGGCCGCAAAGACGATGGTGATTGCAAAAATGCGGGGATCAACCCCGATCTCGGCACCGATATGAAGACCAATAGGCGCAAATAAAACGGCGCAGGTTTTGGTGCTGATAATGTTCGACATCAGCGCGACCAGCAGGAAAAACGAGCTAAGCACAATGGTTGGGCTTGCGGTTCCGGTAATCGACAAGATCAGGTTGGCAAGATAGGTCGCGGCGCCAGTCGCCTCCATCGCAACACCAAGCGCAAGCGCTGCTGCGATGGTCGTTATGACTTTATGATCGAGCGCACGAGCGGCCTGAGGCAGGGTGATGACGTTCGTCACCACCATCGCCAACGCGCCAAAGAACGATGATATGACAATCGGCACAAGGCCAAATGCTGCCGACAGAACAACCGCCATAAAAATGCAAATTGATAGATTTGCTGCCTTCAGGTTAGGTAATTCTTCAACTGAGAATTCGACCAGAACAACATCAAGATCCTCGCGCAACCCGCGCAGCGTTTCGGCGTCGCATTTGACCAGCAACAGATCACCAGCGGATAATTTTGCCTGTCCCATGCGGCTGCGGATCATATGGGCGTGATGCTGTATGCCGAGAACCTGACAATTATGCCGATATTCAAAACCAGTGCGGCCAATCGTCGAATCCACCAGCGATGATGACGGCGTGACCATCATCTCAACAATGATCTGTTCAGACTTTTGGTGGCTGGTCGGGTTGCGCCGATAACCCTCGGCAGGTGTCAGGCCATAGCCGGACTCCATCAGTTTTGTCAGGTCTTCGCGCGTTGCCGACAGCGCGATGGTGTCGCCATGCCGCAATTTAAGTCCTGTAAAAGGTGGTAAAATGGTTTTGCCAAGACGGTTGATCATGCGGATATTTATTTCAGGTAATTCCTGAAACATCCGAACCCCAAGTGACTGGCCAATCAGTTTCGAGTCGTTGTCGATCGAGATTTCCGCCATGAAATGCTGATCAAGACGTTCCCGCATCCGGTGACTAAGGCTGGTACGGTGCGGCAGGAATTTTGGCGCAATTAGCATCACATAGGCAAGGCCGGTACCGGCAAGAAGTAATCCGGGAAGGGTGAACTCAAAAAAGCTAAACCCCGGTAATCCAGCCTCGATCAGCGCGTTTGATACCAGCAAATTCGTACCGGATCCGACCAGTGTTGTCATGCCGCCCACCACCGCAACAAAACTCAGCGGCATCAATAATTTTGATGCTGGCACATGAAATCTTTGGGCAATACCTTGCATGATCGGGATGAAGATAATGACCACAGGAATATTGTTCAAAAAGGCACTGATAAAAAGCACCGTGATCAATGAAATTAAAGTGGCTATCCATAATCTACCCATGCTGAGGCTCAGCACATGGCGCGAGAAAATCTCGAGAATACCGGTTTTGACGACGCCTTGCCCCACAACGAGCAAGGCCAGAACGGTCAGCATCGCCGGATTGGCAAAGCCTGATAATATCTTGCTCGTGGGGAGTTGATTAACGCCATTTGCATCAATGATTGGCGCAAAGTGAAAGAACACCAATAGGATAAGTATTACCCCAAGGGCGGTAACTTCCATTGGTATGGTTTCACTTGCATAACAAAATAACGCACCAACGATCAGCCCGAACAGGAACAGCATTTCGAGGGACATGCCAGCATTTTCGATCAAGGTATTCATCTAATATATGCCTTTTCCTCGCGCAAAATTTTGCATGTCAGGGCTGAATGTGAGGTTGATGTTAAGGTGTTTCAGAAGGTAAATTAAACTTGAGTGAACTTTAGCCTAGCAAGTCTCAAAATCTAGTATTTTTTGACATAATGCATAAGAAATAGGCATCTGCGTTTTTCTGCGACGCAAATTTGCCGCATGCAATGAAGAATGCCGCTGATTTTGGGCTGGTTACGTATGGGCGTTATCTATTTTGCATCATAACTGCACAAGTTTTCCTTTTCATTCTGCCCATTTTACCTTTTCATATTAGATAGCGGTCATGATCTGGCCGCCGCCATAATCTCGTATCTCTCATCAAATCAAGGTAGACCCAGCCATGCCCTATAATGACTATCGCCAAGACCTGATGGGTGAAGCCACGCTATCGCCATTGGGCAGCTTTGAAGTTGGCACCTATCAGACCTTTAAACTGGTCTATATTGCGGGCAAATTCGGCCTTGACGATCAGGGCGGGTTGCGTATCGGGTTTCGGGGCCATTTTGATGGATCAACAATCCAATTCGATGATCCGGCAGCGCCCGGATATACCACGGTTGAGGCATCGAATGGTGCCGTCCTAGATGTGTCGTGGGAGGCGCGGCGTAATATTCGCCCGTGGAACAAAAGCCTTTATATCCGCTGCCTGCGCTTTTTGCGCGAGGGCGACAGGATTGAGATTATCTTTGGCAATCAAACAAAGGGATCGCCCGGCTGGTTGATGCAGACTTTTTGCGAGTCTGCTTTTACCTTTCAGATCACCGTCGACCCGTTTGCCACACAAGATTTCATCGCCCTGCCAAGTGCGGCAAATCCGACGATTTCAATGGTGCCCGGTGATCCGGTCAATTGGAAGGCTGTTTTGCCAACATTGCGCCGCCCCGCCGAGGCGTTTCGGCTGTCGATAAAGGGTGATGATTGCTGGGGCAATCCGTCCAACCGGCTTGGTGGCCAGATCAGGCTGAAAAGCAATATGCCTGTAAACGGTTTGCCTGATGTGGTTGATCTCAAGGCGGGCGATTTTGCGGCAGTTATTGAAGACCTGTCAGTCGATGCTGAGGGGGTTTTGCATATCAGCGTGCTCAATGAACAGGATGCGGTGATTGCGACGACAAACCCGCTTGTAATCCGCAAGGCTGAATGGGCGCATTTCTGGAGTGACATGCACGCCCAAAGCGGCGAGACAATTGGGGTTGGCACTGCGCGTGAGTATTTTGACTTTGCCCGCAATAAGGCGTTTCTTGATATCGCAGGCCATCAGGGAAATGATTTTCAGATAACCGATGCGTTCTGGCAGCATCTAAATGAATTGACCGCCGAATATAATGAAGATGGCCGCTTTATGACCTTGCCCGGTTATGAATGGTCGGGCAATACCGGCCTTGGCGGTGATCACAATGTCTGGTTTCGCAGCGAAGGTCGGCCAATTTACCGGTCTAGCCGTGCGCTGATAAGTGATCGCACCCATCCTGAAAATGACGTGTTATCAACGCCTGATCTGATCGAAAAGCTGCAGGGTGAAGACGCCATTGTTGTTGCTCATGTCGGTGGACGCTATGCCGATATCAAATATGCGCATGATGCGAAACTAGAGCCATCAGTCGAGGTGCATTCGTCTTGGGGAACCTTTGAATGGATTCTTCGTGATGCGTTCGAGTCCGGCTATCGGGTTGGCATCGTCGGATCAAGTGATGGCCATAAGGGCCGGCCGGGTGCCGAATATCCGGGCGATAGCCAATTTGGCTCATATGGCGGGCTGACCTGTCATCTGTTGCCTAAACTGGATCGTGATACCTTCTTTGGCGCTTTTCGCAATCGCCGTCATTACGCAACAACCGGTGCGCGGATCTATATGAATGTGACAGCACGCGCCGGCGATCAGCATTTGCAAATTGGCGATATCGCCACCAGTGATGCGGATAAGCTTAGCCTTGAATTTGAGATTATCGGGACAGCGCCACTCGAGCGTGTAGATATATTCAATGGTCTGGATCTGGTGCGCACAATCCGTCCATGGAACGATCAAAGTCCGCTTAGCCGGTTGCGTGTTACCTGCGCCGGACAGCATTATCGTGGCCGTGGCCGGCTGGTCAAATGGGACGCCTCGACGGCGTTCAGCGCCGGAACGGTTAAGCGCATAAATGCGGTGAATTTCTGGAATCCGAACCGGCAGCCGCAGCAGGTTTCTGCCACAAGGGTTGAGTGGAAAACCGTCACCACAGGCGGCGCATCATCGGTGGATTTCTGGCTTGATGATGCGGCGCTGGCAGGCATGGTCAAGGTGCAAACCAATTTCGAATCCCTCGAGGCATCGGTGGCTGACATTGACCAGAACGGTATTTCCGTCGATTGCGGCGGTATGGATATCCGCCTGCATATTGAGCGGTTGCCTGATGTGCTGGACAGCTACACGCTATCTGGTGAGCAGTCGTTCAGCCTTGAAAGCGGCACTGAACAGCGGCTTTATGTGCGTGTTACCCAAGAAGATGGTCATCAGGCATGGAGTAGCCCGATTTATGTTCAAAAGGCCAAATAATGTCTCAGCCCAGAATAATGCCGTAAAGGCCCGCTTCATAAGTCAAAAGAGCGTCATAGTTTAAAAGAGGAACAGTTAATGAAACCGGTTAGCATTCAGGCGCTTGAGGTCTTTGTTGTTGCAATGCCATTGGTTGGGGTTTTTTCCAGTGGTGGAAAATCCAAAAATGTCACCAAAGGCGTGGTGGTCAGAATGACTGCATCTGACGGGTCGTATGGGATTAGCAGTGTTGATCCGTCAACGCGGGCGGTATTTCCTGACCGCGCCGAGGATATTGCGGCAACGATTACGCAGAAAATCAAACCGCTTGTGCTGGGGCAGTCAGCCACAAATATAAATCGGCTGTCGGATATGATCGGCGCGGTGGCGGATGTGCAAATTGGTGCTAGAGCCGCAGTTGAAATGGCTGCGATTGAACTGGCCTGTCGGCGCTTGGGCATTTCTTTATGTGACTATCTTGGCGGAGCGGTGGCGGGTGAGGTTGTGTTTAATGGATGGGTCGGTGAATTACCAGCTGATGAAGCGGCGTTGGATGCAGCGCGCTGGGCAAAAGCGGGTTTCAAATCGCTGAAAATTAAAATTGGCGGCGATGTTGATGCCGATATCCAGCGGGTCGAGGCGGTACGCGCTGCGGTTGGCGCGGATATGCAGTTGCGCATGGATGCGAATGAGCAATATAGCGTGAAGGATGCGATCAAATTATGCGCCGCGGTTCGTCAATGTGATCTGCAGCTGTTTGAGCAGCCGGTTCCGCGCGATGATCTGGCTGGATTGGCTGAAATTAGGCGCGTTGGCGGGATCAGCATCATGGCGGATGAAGCGATTAGTGATCATGCCAGCCTGTTAAAAGTGATCGAGGCTGACTGCGCCGATCTGGTGAAATTTGGCATTGCACAGGCTGGCGGCATCATGCCGGCAGTGCAGATGATGGCAACGGCCGAGGCGGCTGGCCTAAAGGTCGTTATGGGGCATGGATTTGGTCTCGATATGAGCACGATGGCCGAAATTATGGTTGGCGCATCATCCAGCAATATTCTGCCTGGTCTTGAGTGTGTTGGGCCGCTAAAGGTCAAGGATACTGTTGCTAAAACCCGGCTTGATATCAGTGCAGGCAGCTTTCAAGTGCCGGACGGGGCAGGCCTGACGATTGATCTGGATGAGGAGAAGCTGGCGCTCTATACGGTAGGGTGATTTGCCCCCCGTAATTTCATCGCGCCCAGCTTGTGACCCGAAATCATATGGCCCGAAATCGTATTACCAGTTACCGGGATGGTGCTGATAAGATTGGCGGCGGTAGGTCTATTTAAGGGCTATCCAAATAAAGTTCAGGCCGCCACCCAAGGTCACGATATCGACCAGAAGAGTATGCGCGTTTACTTTCAGCTTTTTCAGGATTTTCCGGCCGAGGATATTGCCTGGTATTGTTGCAAGGCCCCCTAACAATCCGATCATCAGCAAATCCATGTCAATCAGCCCAAGGCTGCTGAAGCTGGCAACCCGCGCTACATTGGTAAAGGAGGCAATCACCGCCAAAGTGGCCACAAAATTAACCGGTGTCAGGCCAAAGCCAAGCATAAAGGGTATCAACAGCATGCCGGGGCCAACCGCCGACCCGCACAGAAAACCAAAGAGCCCGCCGACACTGCTTAGCACCAGCGGTGAGGTTTTGATTTCGCGTGATTTAGCCCAGCGCCGGATCGGGATCGAAGATAAAATCACCACCCCCAAAAACAGCGAAATCATTCTTGGTTCAAGCACCGAATAGAAGTAGCTACCCAGAAACACCATCGGGGTTGCCGGAATGGCAATATGCAGAAATGCGCGTTTGTGAAAATCGGCCCGGTTAATCCATGAGCGTGAAAAATTGCTGATCAGCAGCATTACGCTCAGCATCGGCAAAAGCGACTTCATGCCGATTACCGGCGCCAGAAATACGGCTGGCAAAAACCCGCCACCAACGCCAATAAAGCTATTGATTGCGGCCGTCACAAAGGCGACGCACATCACATATGCGAGTTCAAAACTGTCCAAATTTAGGGCTGGCCTTTCACGGCGAAAAACGGCGATAAACGAGTATAATTATGCGGGGATTAAGCAGGAATTAAGCAGGATTATAGGCTCTTATTTTTTTGCAGGAAGGCCAGTATCAGGATCCAGCTTTGACTCAGGCTTGAGGTTTTCTTGGGTTTGACCAGCTGAAATGCGGCCGTTTTCCAGATAGTCACCGGTGGCGGCGCGCCTGCCAGCATCGTCCCATATCTGGTGCCATGCGCCAAGTGAATAGCCATGCCATGGCATTTTCACATTTACCGGCGGCAAGCCCAATTCGTCCCAGATGTCTTTCGCGCGTTCCATATATTCCTTGCTTGGCAGTGCCAGTGGCGGCATTGGCGATTTCATTGTCGCATCAATCAGCACGCTGGAATCTTCCTCGCCATCATGCTCGCGCTTGGGCCCATGACCTTGGCCGCGATGCAGCAAGGTTTGCATATCTTCGGACGGGTTGGTGCGATATGACATCGCCCAGAAAAGGGCGTCGGCATTATCAACATCAATATCTTCATTCACGGCAATACAGATTTTGCTGCAATCCCCTTTGAAAAACGCTGCGCTATAAAGGGCGCGCCATATTTCGGTGCGGGGCATCTTGGCGTCACAGGTGATAACAGTGACACGAAGCAGGCCGGTCAATGGTTCGTGAAGCGATACTTTCTTCACGCCCTTAATGTTGTTTTCGTCACGTAGATGACGCAGGAACAATGGTTCATAGGCCACCCGTTTGATCACGCTGGACTCGCTTGGTGCGACTTGCGAGATATAGGAGGGCACGACCGCCTTTTTGCGGCGGGTAATCGTGGTAATGCGCATTGGCATATTATATTCTTCCAGCGCGATGTGCCCATGTGACTCGCCGAACGGGCCTTCAGGTTCGACTTTGGTTGTGTCGATAAAGCCCTCGATCACAATCTCGGCTTCGGCGGGGACGACCAGATCGACGCTTTTTGCTGTGGTCACATTGATCGGCGCACCGGCAAGCCCGCCAGCAACGGTAAATTCATCAACCCCAAGCGGCAGTTTCTGCGGCCCCATAAAAGCCACATAAGGCGGGCAGCCAAGTACAATTGCCACAGGCATTTCGGTAATGCCCATCTGCTGGCATTTCTGATAATGCTGGTAACCGCCGGCCCCACCAACCCTTGTTGCCATTCTGACAACTAACCGGTCAGGCGCCTTTAAGGCACAGCGATAGGTGCCCATATTTTGCACACCAGTTTCCGGATCTTTGGTAATGACATTGCCAGCGCTTAACGTCGGGGCGCTGTCGAAACCAGGCGTTGAAACCGGAATCGGCAGCGCATCAAGACCGTGCCCCGGCTGGCTTAGGCTATCACCATCTTCGATGATTTCATGGCACGGCGCATCATCAATGAATTGCGGGTCAATCGGGTTTGAAATGGCATTGTCCCATTTCGCCTGAATCTCGTCTACCGAGCTGCCCATGCCAACGCTATAGATGCTGCGATTGGCGGCCAGACCGCCAACCAAAACCGGTATGTCGAACTTGCGCCCCTTGCCATCAACAACATTGGTAAACAAGAACGCCTTGCGATCTTCTTCCTTCATGCCGCCAATAAATTGCCACCTTACCAATGCGTGCATTTCACTGTCTTTGTCGATTTGACGATCAACCTCGATGAGGAGGTTACGCTCTTTCAACGCGGCAATATGCTGCTGAAGATCATTATAGGCTGGTGTCGTGGTCATTTTGTGCTCCAAAGCATGGTCAGTTTGGCAAGTTATTACGGGTTTCGTCATCACGGCGGATCACGGCAGATGTAGCTATGCTGGCGACGTCGATGGTTTCAAGTTTCCATAATTTTTTCAAAAGCGCGTTGGTCGAAATGCTGCCAAGAATTGGCGAGGTTAGTTCGATGAATTTTGCGTTCAATTCATCATCCGATAGCGGCAGATCGGGATCGCCTTTTCGGGTGGGTTGATAATGAGAAACTGTCCTGCCATCACGCGTCATGATGGAGATACGCGCCGCCCGACGCGATGGAAATTCGGCGTCAATTTCCGGATCAAGGCTGACCTGAATATGGGGCAGCATCGCCCGAATAGCCGGATCACGCATCCGGTCTGGAGCAAAAGCCTCGATGCGGACACTGCCATAATGCGCGGCGTGCGCCACCACATATTGCATTGAAAATTTGCCCTCTTGTGGGGTTTGCGGATCAACTCTATCGGTAATCGAAACCGCCGGACCATAGGTTGCGATGGCGATATCCGCAATATCACCGGCGCTGATCTGCTCGGCTTTCATCACCGCCAATAACCCGTCAATGGCGGCAAAGGTGTGACCGCAACAACCATGGTTTTTAAAAGTAATCATTTCTATATTATAGGTATCGCCAAGGCCTGATGTGGCTTTATCCCAATCGGCAGTGCCGCTCATCGCGGCGCCCATTCCAGCTGGCCCCTCAAGCACATCAAGCGCCCCCGTCACCCCTTTGCTGGCAGCAATCGCAGCCATTACCCCGGTTTCGGCGGCATGGCCGGCGTGAAGCGGTTTGCTCATCCCGTCAGAACGAAACGCCTGCTGCAATCCGGCGGCAAGCGTTGCCGAAGTTGCCAAAGCATGGGCTGTCTGATCTCGGTTCAGGCGCAACAGCACCGCCGCCGCAGCGGCAGCACCAAAGGTGGCGATCGTCGCCGTTGTGTGCCAATAACGATAATGGTCACGGCCCATCGCAGCACTGATCCGGCTGCTAACTTCATAACCGGCGATAACGCTACGCAGCAAGGCATCGCCGGATAAGGTATGTTTTTGCGCCACGGCAAGCGCAGCTGCAATTGTCGCACAGCCCGGATGCAGTCCGCCATCGCGGAAAATATCGTCAAATTCTGAGGTATGAGCGCTAGCCCCATTCAAAAAGGCCGCAATTTTGACTGTCGAATGATCACCAGTCGGAAAGATGATTGCGTGCTGCGGATCACCACTGTCAAGGAAGGCGGCGCGCAGCATCGGATTAGGGTCCTGAACAGCACCTGGATACATTGCGGCAAACCAGTCGATCACAGCGCGTTTGGCGTGATGGATCGTGCGCGGTGGAAGGGTGCGGGTTTGTTCCTGCACAATATAATCGGCGATTTTTTCTATAAGAACCATGTTGGCACCAAGGGGGAATATGCTCGCGAAGTGACTAGCATTGTTTCAACAGACGGGCAGTGCTGCAAGGTCAAAATAGCCTGTCTTTGAATAAATCTTTCCTATGGCAAGCGTAATTAAATCTGCCGCATGACAAGGGCATTTTTTTACCTTATTCTTTTTGATGAATATATGATCTATTCGCCGCGTTTCCTGCCTTTGCTAAGGCTTGTGCTGGCGGTCCAACCCTATAAATCACCGAGGCAAACCCCTGATGACAAGCATACAACCCCTGATTGATGTCGCCCGTGATGGCAAGGTGGCGACGGTTACATTAAACCGGCCAGAAAAGCGAAATGCGATCAATGATGCGATGCGAAATGCCCTGATCGATTCGCTTAACGAGGTGAACGCCGATGACGAGGTTGGCGCAGTTGTCCTCACTGGTGCGGGGCGTGGGTTTTGCGCTGGCGGCGATATTGGTGGGATGCGTGAACGGTTGGAGGCGCCGCGCGGCAAGGTTGGATTTAACGGTTGGAAGCGGCAAAAACAGACGCATCGTCTGATTTCCACGATCTATCATATGGACAAGCCAGTGATTGCCGCGGTTAATGGTGCCGCGTCGGGCTTGGGCTGTGATCTTGCGCTGGCGTGTGATTTTATTGTTGCAGGGCCGGCGGCAAGCTTCTCGATGACCTATCTGAAACGCGGCTTAATTCCTGATGGCGGCGGGCTGTATTTCCTGCCGCGCCGTGTTGGCACAACAGTTGCCAAAGAACTGATCTTCAGTGCCCGTACCGTCGCTGCTGACGAGGCGGCAATGATTGGCCTTGCCGATCGGTTGGCCGATGCCGAGACATTGCTGGATGAGGCACGCAACTGGGCACAAAGCCTGTGCTTTGGACCGCCAAGCGCTGTGGCCTTGTCAAAATCAATCGTCAATCGGTCAGTTGATTTAACGCTCGAAACCGTGTTTGCGCTGGGTTCTGAGGCGCAGTCAATCTGTTATGCCAGTGATGAGCATCATGAGGCGGTAACAGCGTTTCTTGACAAAAAGAGCCGCTAGCATGACCGATCCAATGGCAGATGCGTTTGACGGGTTGCTTGTTGTGGAATTTGCCCAAGGGGTGGCTGCGCCCTATTGCGGGCTGCTTTTAGGTCGCAACGGCGCCAGTGTTATCAAGGTAGAGCCGCAAGGTAGTGGCGACTGGTGCCGCTCACTTGGTCTTCGCAAAGGCGATTTTTCGGCTGAATCAATCGTCTTGAACCGCGGTAAAAAGAGCCTTGCCCTCGATATGAAAAGCCCTGATGGCCGTGCTGCGGCGTTCAAGCTGGCGGCAAAGGCGGATGTCATTATTGAAAATTACCGGCCTAATGTAACAAAGCGACTGGGCATTGATTATGCGGCTGTGGCGGCGGTTAACCCAAACGTTGTTTATGCATCGGTTACCGGATTTGGCCCGACGGGCCCGAAAAGCCATATGCCGGCAACTGATACCGTGATGCAGGGCTATACCGGCCTGATGAGCATCAACCGGGATCAAGCTGGATTGCCGCGCCGGATCAATATGCTGGCGATTGATTATTCGACCGGCCTTTATCTTAGTCAGGCGGTATTTGCCGGGCTGTACCGGCGCGCAACAACCGGACGCGGTTGTCATATTCAAACAAGCCTTTTGGAAAGTGCGATGGCCTTTCAAGAGGCGCGTCTTGTTGCACAAAAATTTGAAGGCTCGGCTGTTCAGCCGGTTGGGGCACCCGTTGGCACCTTTGCCACAGCGGATGGTTATCTTAGTTTAAATGCGCGCCGTGATCCGCATTTTACCGCCCTGTGCCAGCATTTGGGCACCAATGAATGGCTGGATGATCCGCGGTTTAATTCGGCCGAGGCCCGGCTTGATAACGCTGCAGAAATCAACAATCTTGTCGCGCCTCACATTATGCAAAGGCCAACGGCGCATTGGGTAGATGTGTTGTCGAAAGCCGATATACTGAATGCGCCGGTACATAATTATGATGATTTGTTTGACGATCCTCAAATTGCTGAAACCGAGGCAATTGGCTGGGTTGAGATCGAAGAGTTTGGTCAATTGCCAGCGGCACGCATCGCTGGATTGTCGCCGGCATCGTTGAGTGATCACGCGGCAATGACACCGCCGCGCCTTGGCCAAGGGGGGCGGGCTGCATTATTGGCAGCTGGATTTAGCGATGATGAAATTAGCCAGCTTGCCTCTAGCGGGGCGGCTGTTTTTAATGATGATGAGGATGCCTAGATGGATTTCGAACTCACCCAAGATCAGCAGATTTTCTATGATACGGTCCGGCGCTTTGCCGCTGCTGAACTGGCGGATGGTGCGGTTGACCGGGCCAATAGCGACGGCTATCCATGGGATATTGCCGCCCGGTTTGCCGAGATGGGACTTCTTGGGATTACCATTCCCGAAGCCAAGGGCGGTATCGGCGGCAGTCTAAGCGATGCGGTGTTGGCGATTCAGGCGGTTGCTGAATTTTGTCCGCGCAGTGCTGATGTGGTGCAGGCTGGCAATTTCGGTGCAATCCGCACATTCGCCGAATATGCTAGTGATGATCAACTGGCACGCTTCCTGCCTGACCTTTTGGCCGGAAAAGGGGTGATGTCGGTTGGTATGTCCGAACCCGATGCAGGGTCATCTGTTACCGAACTGAAAACATCTGCAACGCCTGACGGGGATGATTTCTTAATCAATGGTAGCAAGGTTTTCGGGACGAATAGCGGTGAGGCAGACTTGTTCCTGATCTATTTGCGGTTTGGCCCGGGTACCGAGGGTATTGGGTCGGCGATCATTGAAAAGGGCACCCCAGGTTTTACCATTGGCCCGGGCTATCGCTATATGAATGGCGAGGCATGGTCGCCGCTTTATTTTGACAATTGCCGGATACCAAAGGCGAATATCCTGCTTGGCCCGGGGGGATTCAAAAAGCAGATATCCGGCTTTAACATTGAACGGCTCGGCAATGCCGCGCGTGCCGTGGCGGTTGGGCGCAAAGCATTTAGCGAGGCGCGTGATCATGCCAAAACGCGCCAACAATTTGGCCGTGATATTTGCGAATTTCAGGGGATACAGTGGAAATTCGCCGAAATGGAAATGCGGCTTGAGGCTGCACAGCTATTGCTGATGCGGGCAGTAACGCGGGCTGATAATGGCCTGCCATCGGCGCATGATTCGGCTGTGGCAAAACTGGCATGTAACGAGGCTGGCTTCTTTGCCGCAAATGAGGCGTTGCAGGTGATGGGTGCGCTGGGCTTTAGTGACGACAGCATCGTGCAATATTGCATGCGGCGGACACGCGGCTGGATGATTGCTGGCGGGTCAACAGAAATTCTGAAAAACCGGATTGCCGAGGGTGTTTTTGAACGGCGTTTCCAGCAGCGCCCGCCAAAGCCGCCAAAAATTGATGGCTGATCATGCGCGATATTAAGGGCAATATTATGGGTGATTTTGCGGATGAGGCTGGGCATGATTTAGGGTGCGCGCTTGTTGCGCCAAAATCAATTGCGCTCATTGGTGTATCGGGTGATGCAAAAAAACTGTCGGCGCGGCCGTTGCAATTCTGCCAGCAACATGGGTTTGCCGGTAAAATTTATATCGTCAACCCGCGCCGTGACGAGGTGCTTGGCATCAAGGCTTATCCGTCGGTCTCGGCAATCCCTGAAAAGATAGATCACGCCTATATTCTGCTTGGCACTGAACTGGTTGAGGCGGCGCTGGATGATTGTATCGCCGCCGGTGTGCAGATTGTCTCGGTGCTGGCCGACGGGTTTGCCGAGGCCGGCAGCGAGGGGCAAGCACGCCAAGCGCGGCTTGTGGAAAAGGCGAATGCCGCCAAGCTGATGCTGATCGGGCCAAATTCGATGGGCGTGGTAAACACTAATAATGGCTTCGTCTGCACCACCAATGCGGCCTTTAAAATCGACGATTTACCGCGCGGGCGGCTGGCGGTTCTATCGCATAGTGGCAGTCTGATTGGCACGCTTGTTTCGCGGGGGCAGGCACGAAATATCGGCTTTGCCGCGCTGGTCTCGCTTGGTAATGAGGCGCAGGTTTGTGTTGGCAGGCTTGGCCTGACCTTGGTTGATGATGAAGATATCGACGGGTTTGTCTTGTTTCTGGAAACCATGCGCAATCCGCAGATATTCGCTGAATTTGCCCAAGCGGCCAAACGGCTTGGCAAGCCGGTAGTGGCCTATATGCTTGGAAAATCGACCGATGGTCAGGCCTTGTCGGTTTCGCATACTGGTGCCATGACTGGTGAGGCGGCGGCGGTTCGGGCGTTTCTAGCACAGCATTCGGTGGCCGAGGTTCGCCAGTTTGATGCGCTGTTTGAAGCGCCGGCATTATTGATGAAAAAGTCCCAATTGGGATCGCGTCCACGCCGTGCAACCGTTGTCACGACAACTGGCGGCGGTGGGGCGATGCTGGTTGACCAGCTCAGCCTCCGCGGTGTCGAGTTGACCGGATTAAGCCCGGCTTCGAAAGCGTTTTTTACGTCGCAGAACATTCCAAGTGGCAGTGGCAAACTTGTCGATGTTACGCTCGCCGGTGCCCAGTATGATATTATGAAAAAGGCCATCACTCAATTGATCAATGATCCCGAAACCGGGATTGTTGTGGTGGCGATTGGCTCGTCGGCGCAGTTTAATCCCGAACTGGCGGTAAAGCCCATTATTGATGCGGTTGCTGAAAATCCGGCAGCGGCACCGGTGGCGGCCTTTCCGTTGCCGGTTGCAGTCACCTCAATGACGATGCTGGAGGCGGCTGGAATTCCATGCTTTGGCAGTGTCGAGAGCTGTGCCGACAGCATTGGACTATTGCTGTGTGATGATGTGGAAACCGATCAAGATGATCATGGTGATGAACGTCATATTGGCACAAAGGCGGATGATCATCTGGCCATAGGGCAGCAGCTAGAGACAATGATTTCGACTGCCAAAATCGGTGATGCCGGGGGGCTGTTGAATGAGGTTGATGGGTGCCGGCTTTTTGCCGCGCTTGGTATCGAGGGGCCGCGGCATTTATTTTTACCGGCCGGTGATGACGCAGCGTTTAAAGCATCGGCCATGGTGGCTGAAACAGGGTTAGAATTCCCGCTGGTTGCTAAACTGGTCTCGGCGGATTTGCCGCATAAATCTGATTATGGTGCGGTGGTTCTGTCGATTGAATCTGAGGCGGCGCTTGAGGCGGCGATTGCCGAGATGCAGCGTGCGGTAAAAATTCATGCGCCAACGGCACATATTGATGGGGTGCTGGTTCAAGAAATGGCCCTCGGGCTTGGCGAGGCGCTGGTTGGGTTGCGGCATGATAATCTGGTTGGGCCGGTCATTACCGTTGGCGCCGGCGGTATTTTTGCCGAGATTTACCAAGATGTAACTATACGCCCCGCACCGGTCAGTCTTGCAACCGCGCATAAGATGATTGCCGAGGTGAAGGGCTTTGCCGCCCTTCGTGGCTATCGCGGAAAACCCAAAGGCGATCTTGACGCATTGGCTAGGTTGATAACAAACCTATCAAGGCTGGCTGGTAGTGACCGGATTGCCGAGGCCGAGATTAATCCGGTATTGGTGCGATCTGATGGCGTTCTGATGCTTGATGCGCTGGTCCGGATAGGCCCGAAAAATGGTGCCGGCGGAGACACTATATGAGTGCCGATGCCATGCCGCTTGCGGGGTTGCGCGTGCTTGATTTCGGCCACACGGTTATGGGGCCAACCGCCGGATTGATCCTTGCTGATCTTGGCGCTGAGGTGATCCGGATTGAGCCTGTTGCCGGTGATCCGACACGGCGGTTAAAGGGCTTTGGTACCGGTTACTTTCCCTTTTTTAACCGTAATAAGCAAAGTGTGGCACTTAATCTGAAAGATCCGCGCGGCCTTGGGATCGTCAAACGGCTTTTGACTAAAACTGACGTGCTGATTGAAAATTTTGCCCCCGGAACGATGACACGGCTGGGGCTTGATTACGGTCAAATAGGCGCAGATTACCCGCGTCTGATCTATCTGTCGTTAAAGGGATTTTTGCCGGGCCTTTATGAAAACCGGATTGCGCTTGATGAGGTTGTGCAAATGATGAGTGGGCTGGCCTATATGACTGGGCCGCCCGGTCAGCCATTGCGCGCGGGTGCGTCCGTTGTCGATATTATGGGCGGTACATTTGGTGTTGTTGCGGTTCAGGCAGCATTGATAGAACGGCAAAAAACCGGCCAAGGGCAATTGGTTAAATCGGCATTGTTTGAAAGCGCGATGTTCCTGATGGGCCAGCATCTTGCCTATGCCGCCCAGTCGGATGAGCCGGTGCCGCCGATGCCGGCACGGGTATCTGCATGGGCGATTTATGATCAATTCCGCACCAAGGATGATCACATGGTGTTTCTTGGCATCACCTCGGATAAGCATTGGCTCAGATTTTGTAATATTTTTGGCTGTGATGATCTGGGTGCTGATGCAACGCTGGCAACCAATAATCAGCGTATCGAGGCGCGCGCGCGTCTGTTGCCACGGCTGGCGGCGACGATCGCCGGTCTGGATCTGGCGGCAGTGACCGAAAAAGCGATTGCGGCTGATCTGCCATTTGCGCCCATCGCGCGGCCCGAAGCGCTGTTCAACGATCCGCACCTAAATGACGGTGGTTACCTTCTTGAAACTATCATGCCCAATGGGGAAAAAGGCCGGCTGCCAAACCTGCCGATAAGCCTTGATGGGCGCATTGGCAATCTAACGCGTAATCCGCCGGTCATTGGCGCTGATACTGGCCCATGTCTTGAAAGCCTTGGGTTTTCAGCCGCCCAGATCAAGGAATTATATGCTGACGGTATCATTGGTCTTGCCGATGATGCAATTGAGGCAGAAACCAACGCATAGCGGTAAAGGAGTGAAGGCCATGACGGATGTAGCAGATTGGTGGCAAACCGATATTATTGATATGGCGCCGGGTCAAATTCGGCTGCGGGGGTTTCCGATTGAGGATTTGATCGGCAATATCGGCTTTGCTGAAATGGTCTGGCTGATGACCCGTGGCACGCGGCCTGATAAATCACAGGCGGCCTTGCTTGAGGCGGCGCTGGTGTCAGCGGTTGATCATGGCCCACAAGCGCCCTCAATTGCTGCGGCGCGGATGGCGGTTAGCTGCGGCCTGTCGCTTAATAATGCGATGGCGAACGCGATCAATATGCTAGGCGATGTTCATGGCGGTGCCGGCGAGCAGGCCATGCAATTCTTCCATGATGTCAAAGCACAGGCGGTGGAGATGCCGCTAGAAACGGCGATCAAGACTGTCTATCAGGCGAATAATCGTCTTGTTCCGGGATTTGGTCACCGCTTTCATAAGAACGCTGACCCACGATCGTTGCGGTTGATGACGCTGCTTGAGGCGGCGGTTGCAGCAAACATCTGCGATGGTGGCTTTGCCGAAATTGCGGTGGGGGTTGAACGGTTTCTAGCCGATTTAAAAGGCAAGCCAATTCCGATGAATGTTGATGGTGTGACCGCGGTAATTTATGCCGAGCTTGGGTTTGAGCCTGCATTGGCGCGCGGCCTTTTCTGTCTGTCAAGATCGGTTGGGGCACTTGCGCATGCGCATGAGCAAGCTGGCCGCAAAGAGAGGAATAAAGGCCCAACACCACCGCATTACCGCTGGACTTATGGTGGCGCGAACCCAATTAAATAACACGATTGTTTATTATCAAATTAAGCCACTAGTCTAATCTGCTGAATCATCGGCATTACTGAGAAAATAACTCAGACTTTTGGTAATTTCCGTTTCGTCTTGATTTATCTTCATTTCTTTTTGGCTCTCCCGAAGGCGAAGGCGATGAGCATAGCCCTCCGGGAGGTAGGCAAACGGATCTTGTAACCCTAATGCCTTTGCTGAGTGGGAGGGCCAGTCAGCATTCCACAAAAGTTCGCGTGCTAAAGCTATCAAATCAGCATCGCCTGCTTGCAATATTTCTTCGGCTTGTTTTGGTTCTGTTATACCGCCAACAGCAACAGTTTTGATTCCAACTGCTGATCTTATGCGTTTTGAAAACTCGACCTGATAGGCTGGTATGCGTGGCACCATGGGCATCTCGCTGTCGCCCATCACTCCTCCAGAAGATACATCAATCATATCAATCTCAACTGCTTTGAGTGCTGCGGCTAGCTGGATTGACTCAAAAAGTGACCAGCTACCCCCTTTGCCATCAACAGCAGAAAGCCTGAAAAAAACAGGTTTATCTTGAGGCCAAACTTCTCTGACAGCCACAGCAACCTCGACGGCAAGCCTCATTCTGTTCTCAAGGCTTCCACCATAAGCGTCCTCTCTTTGGTTTGAGGTTGATGAGAGAAATTGATGTATCAGGTAGCCGTGCGCGCCATGAATCTCAACAATTTCATAACCGGAGTCGATGCTCATTTTAGCAGCTGTGCGAAAAGAGCTGATCACCTTTTTTATGTCATCAAGATCCATTTCTTTTGGGAAAATAGGACGAGGGGGACAGTTATGTGCCGTAGGGGCCATGACTTGCCAGGGAGCTTTCCCATACTTGGCGTCCTCGAGTTCGAGTGGCCGCCAGCCTTCGATAGCACCATGGCAGGACCCTTTACGGCCAGAGTGCCCCAATTGAATAGCGGGCACTGCTCCATTTTCTTTTATAACATTAGTAAGGCGACGATACGCCCCTACATGCTTTGTGTCATACATGCCTGCGCAAGAGTATGTTTTGCGGCCATTCGGTTCGACCGCAGTCTCTTCGCCAAAAACAATGCCACAGCCTCCGATAGCAAGGCGGCCTAAATGCATTAGGTGCCAGTCATTAGGGCCGCCATCTTCTGACAAATATTGACACATTGGAGATGCCATTATTCTATTGCGTATTTCGAGACCACGCAATTTTATTGGAGTGAATAGCAAGGGAAGTGAGGAGTGAGCTGTTGTTGTCATGATAATAGACTTGATTTGCGATTGGCCAAATAATTAATAAGAAAAACAAAATTGGTGCTGCACGATAGCAACATTAATATTTTTACGAGGATATCTTCGCTGGTCAACCGGCTCAAGGCAACAGTATAATTTACCCCTAAACAGGAAAGCTTTATCATATCCACGCGTTAGTGGTATTAGTTGTCAGCAATCCCTATACGGAGATACAACAATGACAGAGCTTGCACCTCTTGCCGGCCATCAGGCCGCACGGATTGAGGTTCGCGATTCACCGTTGCATGGGCTTGGCGTCTTTGCGTGTGTCGATTTGCCAAAAGGTAGCCTGATCGAACGCTGTTTCTATTTGGTAATTGATGACGATGATTTACATGAAATCAACCGGCTGAATGATTACCTTTTTACCAGCCCTGATGTGAAAAGCGATTATCTTTGCGTGCTGGGGTGCGGAATGATCTATAATCATGGCTCACCGGCAAATGCAGAATGGCAAATTGCCGATGTTGATAACCGGTTTATCGAATTCACCGCGCTTGCCGACATCAGGGCTGGTGATGAAATTCTTCATGATTACGGCGAGGAATATTGGACGAGCCGCACATAGACAGCGTTAAACAGGGTTCTCGTCAAGTTGCACCACCAAGCCTTCTTTTCCAGCCAGTGCCGGATATTTTTGCATTACCTTTGGGTCATGGCCTGGAATAATGTGATCGAGACTTGGTGCGACCTTTTTCAGTCGGTCAAAACTTTCCATCATTTCGCCAACGTGAAAGGCGATGGTAAAAGGCCGATAGCTCTCCATATGTTCATAATAATGGCTGGCATCCGAGGCTAGAACTACCCAGCCGCGCTTGGTGTGAACCGACACAAATTGCAGCCCGGCGGAATGGCCGCCAGTGCGGTGCAGCCGCAGTCCTGTGGAAACCTCACCGTCGCCATCATAGAATGTAACTTTTTGCGCGTAATTAAGGCGCACGATCCCGCATACATCATCCAGCTCAAACGCGTGTTGCAATTGCGGATAGCGCATGTAGCGGCCAGTTGCATATTGCAGCTCTTGTTCCTGAAGATGAAACTGTGCCCCGGGAAACCGGTCGAAATGGCCCGAGTGATCATAATGAAGATGGGTTAAAATAACATCATCAACAGCATCGGCTTGAATGCCAAGCGCGTCTAAAGTCTTGATCGGGCACTGGATGAATTGCCGGTTACGCTTGGTCGCCATATCGGCGGTAAAGCCTGTATCAATCACCACAATATGATTTTCAGATTTTGCCAGCCAGATAAAATAATCCATCGGCATCGGGCCATCATGTGGATCCCCGCCAATAAAATGCTCGCTTCTGACGGCGTCACGGGTGGCATAACGAATGGCATAAAGCTCATAGACGGGAAGATCAGGTAAGGCGAGGTTTGACATAAACATTCATCCGGTTACGGTGATAAGAGATAAACGAGGTTTTAAGTGTGCCGTTACCATCACCAACCGCAACAAAAAAATATCCAGAGGCGGTCATTAGCGCCGGTCAGTAAAGCGATTAAAACCGCAGCAAATCAGAGATTTGATTTCCGGTAGATTTTCACCAGCAATCGCGTATTGTTTCAAGATTGCGGACGGCACGCGCTGGCATAATGCGTCTGCCAGCCTATGGCGGCAGTAAGGGGATGCGATCACATGAGCCTAACAAGCGCACATTGGGGTACCTATCACGTTCATGTAAAGGATGGCCGCTTAACCGGCCTTAGCCATTTTGCCGAAGATTCCGATCCGACTGAGATTGGCAAAGGCATTGTTGATGTCATTGATGATGAATCACGCATCATCGCGCCGATGATCCGCAAAAGCTGGCTGGATCATGGGCCGGCCAGCCATCCCGAACGCCGCGGGCTGGATCCATTTGTGCGGGTCAGCTGGGATCAGGCAGATCAAATCGTTGCCGCCGAGCTAGAGCGGGTTATCAGCGCCTATGGAAATGAGGCAATTTACGCAGGGTCTTATGGCTGGGCGAGCGCGGGCCGGTTTCATCATGCGCCGGGTCAACTTCACCGATTTTTGAACAGCATTGGCGGCTATACGAAATCGGTCAACACCTATAGCTTTGCTGCGGCCGAAGTTATCGTGCCGCATGTGATCGGACATTTCCGCAATTACATTTACAATCAGACAAGCTGGAAGTCGGTTCGCGACCATGCACAGCTATTTGTTGCTTTTGGCGGGGTGCCGCTAAAGAACGGGCAAATCGGGCAGGGCGGGCTTGGCCGGCATATTCAAAAAGAGTCTATTCTTGCAGCGCATCAAAACGGTGTTGAGTTTGTCTCGGTGTCGCCATTGCGCTCGGACATGATTGATGATGTGAATGCGAGCTGGATGCCGATACGCCCGAACAGTGACACGGCGCTGATGATTGGCCTTTGCCATACATTGCTTGACCAAGGGCTGCATGACCGCGCGTTTCTTGATCGTTATTGTGTTGGCTTTGATGCATTTGCCGATTACCTGACAGGGGCCATTGATGGTCTGGTGAAAGATGCCGCATGGGCGGCGGCGCTTTGCAATATTGAGGCAGATGCGATCAAAGCGCTGGCGATTAAAATGGCGCAATCGCGAACCATGTTGTCATTTAGCTGGTCATTAACGCGGCAGGCGCATGGTGAACAGCCGTTTTGGGCTGGCATTACGCTGGCGGCAATGCTTGGCCAGATCGGCTTGCCAGGGGGCGGGTTTGGATTTGGTTATTCGGCGGTGAATACGGTCGGTAATGATATTCAGCGGCTGCCCGTTGCGGCCATGCCGCAGGGCAGAAACGCGGTTTCAAGTTTTATTCCGGTGGCCCGTATTGCTGATATGTTGCTTAATCCCGGTGATGAATTTGATTATGATGGCACGCGTTATCATTATCCCGATATCAAGATGATTTATTGGGCTGGCGGCAATCCGTTTCATCATCATCAAGATTTGAATCGGCTGCTCACGGGCTGGCAGAAACCCGAGACGATTATTGCGCATGAATGGTGCTGGAACGCACTTGCCAAACATGCTGATATTGTCCTGCCGTGCACGACAACGCTGGAACGAGAAGATATTGCGATGTCGCCGATGGATAATTATTTCGTCTCGATGCAGGCGGCCATTGCGCCGGTTGGTGAGGCGCGTGATGATTTTGAAATTTTCCGCGGAATTGCTGGCAAAATGGGCGCTGAAGATGCCTTTACCGAAGGCCGCACTGCCGAGGATTGGCAGCGCTGGCTCTATGATATGACCAAACAGGCCGCCGCCCAGCAAGGCCATGAATTGCCCAGCTATGACGCGTTTCGCCAAGATGGCTGGTTCAAGCTGGAGCCGCCGGAAAAAGCCCATGTGATGTTTGCTGATTTCCGCGCCGACCCGGTTGCCAATCCGCTGGCAACACCCAGTGGCAAGATCGAGATTTACTCGGCGACGATAGCCGGTTTTGCCTATGATGATTGCGCGCCGCACGCCTGCTGGTTTGCCCCGCCGGAATGGCTAGGCAGCCATGATTGCGGCACCCGGCTGCATCTTCTCGGCAATCAGCCAACGGCCCGCCTGCATTCGCAACTTGATCATGGCAGTATCAGCCGTGCAGCCAAAATTGGGGGGCATGAGCCGGTCAAGATTAATCGCCAAGATGCAGCTGCACGCGGCATTCAGACCGGCGATATCGTGCGGCTCTATAATGATCGCGGCGCGTGTCTTTGTGGTGCCATTGTCAGCGATGAGGTGATGCAAGGGGTGCTGATTGTCAGCACTGGCGCATGGTTTGATCCGGATTTTTCAGGAACATCCGGCCTTAGCTGCCATCATGGTAATCCCAATGTGTTGACGCCGGATATCGGCACCTCAAAGCTGGCGCAGGGCCCCGCCGCACATTCATGTCTTGTCGAGGTGGAATTATGGACCGGCGGGCCGGTTACGATGACGGCGCATAAGCCGCCCGTTATTTTAGATGGCCGCAAAATATCAGGGCAGGATTCTACATGAGCTGGGTTGAATGGCGTCATCATGACATGGAAGCACAGTTTAATCCGCGCGTTGCTGTTGGGGATGAGGCGGCGCTATGTCTTGCGGCATGGGCCGACCGTTCGGCCGCGCGCCGGGCTGAGCTGACCGGCAGGTTTAATGTGGCCTATGGGGCGCATCGTCTGATGCAGTTTGACCTGCATCCAGGGGCTGCAAATCAGCCAATTATTCTGAATATCCATGGTGGGTATTGGCGTGCATTGGACAAGGCCGATATGGATCATCATATGGCAGATCTTGCCAAAAGCGGGTTTGGGCTGGTGAATATGAATTACCCGCTATGCCCTGAGGTTAGCATGACCCAGATGATGCAGCATCTTCATGTCGGTATTGACGAGATTATCGGCACTCTGGATGCTGCAGGCCAAGATCAGCCGATCATCATGCTCGGGCATTCGGCGGGCGCGCATATCGCCCTGCATTTGTCACATCACCCGAAATTGCAGGGCAGGCTTGCCGGTATTGCGGCCTTGTCGGGAATATATGAAACCGAGCTGGTTCGAGAATTGGCGGTCAATGACGATGTGCGGCTTAGTAAGGATGAGGCCAGTAACTGGAACTGTCTGACCCATATGCCTGCGGTTGGGCCGGCCTATTATATCGCAGTTGGCGGCGGCGAGCCGTCGGGGTGGATTGATCAATCATGGATTATGGCAGATGCGTTGCGCCAGCGCGGAGATCAGGTCATGTTTCACGGATGCGGGGGCTTGCATCATTTCAATCTGGTTGATCGTCTTTGCGATGGCAGCGACCATGATGGCGCGCGGCTTCACCGCTGGATGAAAAGCCTCTATTGAGACCAAAAATCTTGATCAACGGGGGTCAATCAGGCGGTTTTGCCAAGATAGCGTGACAGAATATCAGCGCCAAGCATGGCAACGAGTTGCGCCTGACCACCGACCGATGCCGCATTGTCAGCTGACGCATTACCATCTAGGTGGCGTTTTAGAACGCCTTGCAGGATTGCGGCGAAACGGAAACATTGAAAGGCAATCAACGCCTCCCAATTTGCCGGACGATCAAGCCCGGTTTTTGCGCAGAAGGCGCTGACCAATTGCGCCTCATCAGGTATGCCAAGGCCGGTCCGGTTGATACCACCAAGCCCGCCAATCGGCCAGTCAGACTGCATCCGCAGCATTGCACACCAATAGCTAAGATCAATAAAGGCGGGCCCCAGCGTGCTAAGTTCCCAATCAATCAGCGCGGCAATTTCGGTGCGATTGCGGATCAGCAGATTATCTAGCCGGAAATCGCCATGGATAATGCAAAATCCGGGCATATCCCCGTCGAGACAGGCGGGCAATTCGGTAATCAGAAATTCCATTGCGGCGATCGTTTCGGTTTCGCTGGCACGATATTGGCGTGTCCATGTGGCGAATTGGCGGTCGATATAGCCGGTTGGTTTCCCAAAGCCTTCCAGCCCTTGCGCAATCGGATCAATCGCGGCGAGTGCGGCAAGCACGTCAATTTTGGCATAAAACAGGGCGCCGCGGTCACCGGCGCTATAGCTGGCTAATGTCGGATCAAACAGCGTTTCGCCATCAACTTCGCGCATGATAAAAAATTTCATACCGACCACATCTGGATCATCGCAGACGGCAATCATATCGGGTACGGGCACCGGGCTTTTCCCCAATGCCTTCATTACGCGATATTCACGGTCAACGGCATGGGCTGATTTCAGCAGCAATCCGGCGGGCTGGGTACGCAGGACAAAGCGGCCATCGGCGCCGCCAAGATCGGTTTGCAGCCGGTAGGTTGGGTTCGACTGGCCAGTGGAAAATTTATCCAAAGATAACGGCACGCCGATATCAGGTGCAGCGTCTCTCAGCCATGCAACGAGAGGCTTATAGAAAGACGGGGCACGCGCGGTATTGGGGCCGTTTTCAGGATTGGTCATGTTCTGGCTCGGGCTCAACAGTAACGGAGTTGATAATAAACTGCCGATAGAATCACATGATGGCAGACAAGATTGTTTTGACCATATTGGCTCAGCTAGCGTAAGTTTACTAGGCTGTTTCAGGCGATGGCGAAAAAAAGACACCACCTTCAATGACCGTTATTCAGACAAGCATAAATGAGGTCAAACCTGAACTATTGACCTTGGAGAGATAAGATGACCGGACAGCTCGACGGCAAAAGGATTTTAGTTACCGGCGCGGCGCGCGGGCTTGGGGCGGCTTTTTGTCAGACGATTGCCAAGGCTGGTGGAAGCGTGCTTGCACTCGGCCGTGATGCGGGGGCATTGGCGGCAATGATCAAGGGCCTTCCCGGTGACGGGCATGATATTGTGGTTGCTGATGTCGCGAAATCTGGACATCTATCTGGGCATCTCGCGGGTCAGCAATTTGACGGGCTGGTCAATAATGCCGGCATTGCCATGACCTCGGCGTTGCATGAAAGCGATGAAGATGAAGTCCGGCGTTTGATCGACACCAATTTACTTGGCAGCCTATGGACATTACAGGCATCGGTTCCTGCACTAAAGGCGGCTGGCGGCGGTGTGATCGTTAATATAGCCTCGGTTTTAGGTCACCGGCCTTTGCCGCATACTGGTATTTACGCGATGAGCAAGGCAGCCATCATTCAGATGACACGCGCGGCTGCATTGGAGCTGGCGCGTGACAATATTCGGGTTAATGCGCTGGCGCCGGGCTATGTGGTTACTGATTTAAATCGTGACTTTCTATCAAGCGACGCCGGTGTAAAGCTGCAAAAACGCACTGCGCTTCGCCGGTTTGCATCCCCTGCCGAGTTGATGCCGGCGCTGCTTTTCCTGTTGGATCCGGCGAATAGCTATATGACCGGTGAGACCCTGACCATTGATGGCGGGATGAGTGCCAGTTTATAATATTATCGCCAAAAAAAAGAATAGGATTACGCGAATATGGATTTTTCAATTGATGCCAATTTACAGGCGGACCATGACAAGCTGCGTGCCTTTGTGCGCGACGAAATCGTGCCGCTAGAGGCTGATCGCAAAAATTATGATGCCTATGGCAATATTGATATGGCGGTGTTGCAGGCGCTTCGCAGCAAGGTCAAGGATGCTGGTTTATGGGCGCCACAAATCCCGCGTGAGCAGGGCGGGCTTGGTTATGGGCCAACCGGTATGGCGGTATTATATGAGGCAATGAATTATTCGATTTTCGGGCCGGTCGCCTTTAACTGTGCGGCGCCTGACGATGGCAATATGTATATTTTGAACAAGGTTGCAACGCCCGCCCAGAAAGACCGCTGGTTAACGCCAATCATTAATGGTGATGTGCGGTCATCCTTTGCCATGACCGAGCCTGCACCGGGTGGCGGTTCTGACCCAAGCATGATCCAGACCACGGCAAAGCGGGTCAATGGTAAATGGGTGATAAATGGCCGCAAATGGTACATCACCGGCGCGGGTGAGGCAGCGCATTTTATCCTGATGGCAAAGACCGGCGATGGTGCCCGTGACGGGTTAACGGCCTTTCTGTTTCATCGTGATGATCCGGGCTGGCGCATTCAGCGCCGCATTGGCATCATGGGGCCCGAAGAACATGGTGGGCATTGTGAATTGGTGTTTGACGGTATGGAACTGGATGATGAACGGGTGCTCATGGGCGAGGGCAAAGGCTTGAAAGTCACCCAGATCCGGCTGGGGCTAGCACGGTTGACACATTGTATGCGCTGGCTGGGGCTGGCAAAACGTGCGGTTGATATTGCCGCCGATTATGCCAGCAACCGCAGCGGTTTTGGCGTCAAGCTGATCGACCGCGAATCAATTCAGATGAAACTTGGTCAGGCGGCGATGGATATCGAGATTGGCCGGGTGATGGTAATGCGTGCTGCATGGCGGATCGAGCAGGGATCAAAGGCACGTCAGGATATTTCAATCGCAAAAATTCACGTCTCGCAATTATTAAACCGTGTCACGAGTGATGCCATCCAGATTTGTGGTGCGCGTGGCTATTCCACCGATACGGTATTAGAGTGGATTTATCGTTATGGTCGGCAGGCGCTGCTGGTTGATGGCGCGACCGAAGTGCATCAGATGGTTATCAGCCGGTTTCTACAACAGTCCGGTGATGATTTCTGGGGCTGGGGTGTTGGCCATGATTAATGTGAACCCGGGGGGGAGTTTGAGGTATGTCTGAAGGATCACTATTCGCCGCGCTAGATATGCAAGGGGCTGATATGCAGCCGCTATCGCCGGTGCATTTTATCCAGCGCGTTGCCTATGTTTTTTCGACAAAAACGGCGATTGCCTATGGCGCACGGCGGATCAGCTATGGCGAATTTGGCCAACGCTGTAAAAAGCTGGCGGCGGCACTCATCGGGTCGGGGATTAAACCGCAAACTACGGTTTCAGTCCTATGCCCAAATGTGCCGGAAATGCTAGAGCTGCATTTCGCTGTACCGATGACGGGTGCCGTTCTGAACACCATCAACACCCGCCTTGACGCCAAGACAATTGCCACAATTCTTGATCATGGCGAAAGCCAGATGCTGTTTGTTGACCGTGAATATGCCGATGTCGCCGAGGCAGCATTATCGCTTTGTGGCCGCAAAATCAGGGTGATTGGCATCGACGATCCGGCAATCGAGGCTGGCCGTATGATCGGTGACACGGATTATGAGAGCTTTTTGGCAAGTGGGCTGGAGACAACGCCGCTGTTCGATTTGCAAGATGAAACGATGCCAATTTCGCTCAGCTATACCTCGGGCACGACCGGCAACCCAAAAGGCGTGGTTTACTCGCACCGGGGCGCGGCGTTGAATGCGCTTGGTAATGTTCTGGCGATGGGGCTTAGCACCAGCAGCACCTATCTTTGGACGTTGCCGCTGTTTCATTGCAATGGCTGGACGCATCCGTGGGCGGTAACGGCCGTTGGCGGCACGCATGTTTGCCTTCGCGCGATCGATCCGGCCGAGGTTTTTCGTCTGATCGAGGCCGAAAATGTAACGCATATGGCGGCCGCGCCGATTGTGTTGTCGCTGTTGATCCATGCACCCGATGAGGCAAAGCCAAAGACCGCAAAAGAGGTGCCGGTGCAGGTTGCCACAGGCGGTGCCGCACCGCCTAGCAAGGTCATTGATGATATGGAAACCATGGGGTTTAAAATCACCCATCTATATGGGTTGACCGAATCCTATGGGCCATCACTGATTTGCGAAATGCAGGCCGATTGGGAGGAGATGACGCTTGCTGCCCGTGCCCAGAAAATGGCGCGTCAAGGGGTGCCGCACGTTCTGGCTGGCGATTATCAGGTCGTTGATCCACAAACCATGCAACCGGTTCCCGCCGATGGGAAAACCATTGGTGAAATTATGCTTCGCGGCAATACCGTTATGAAGGGGTATCTGAAGAATCCCGAAGATACGGCAAAGGCGTCGGCAGGTGGCTGGTTTCACAGTGGCGATCTGGCGGTACTGCATCCAGATGGCTATGCCGAGGTAAAAGACCGGTCAAAAGATATCATCATTTCCGGCGGTGAGAATATTTCCAGCCTTGAGGTTGAAGAGGCGCTTTATCAGCATCCCGATATTATGGAAGCGGCCGTCGTTGCCCGCCCTGATGATAAATGGGGCGAGACACCATGTGCCTTTATCACGCTAAAGCCGGGTGCAGCCGAGCCGGATATGGACTCGCTGCGGGCCTTTTGTCGCCAGCATCTGGCGAGCTATAAATTGCCAAGCCATTTTGTGTTTTCTGCCCTGCCGAAAACCCAGACAGGTAAAATCCAGAAAACGGTGCTTCGCGAGCAGGCCAAGGCGGTCAAATAAGTGCCTGTTATATGTGGGCCATGATCACCGCGCGATCATCCGCAGTAACATGATCTATGCTGCTGGGGGGCGCGCCTATTTGGGAATATAGCGCTCGCCAATTGCAGGCTTGTTAACGCCAAGGCCGGGAATTTCCCAGACGCCAGCACCGGGTGGGTTTAAATCGCCACTGATATTGGCATCAATTAAATAGGGGCGGTTGCTTTTGATACCCGCCAGAATGGCGTCGCCTAGATCGCCCGGGCGGTCAATGCTAACCCCCTCAACACCAGCCGCGCGAGCCATCGCCGCAAAATCGGGGTTATAGGGAAGGCCGGTATCCGGATGATGGAAATCTGTTGCTAGCTCGCGGCTGTCAAGATAACCCCGTTGCAGACCGCGGATTGACCCATAGGCGTAATTGTTCCAGACCACCCAGACAACCGGAATATTATACTCGACCGCAGTTCCCAGAACATTGGCGTGCATAAAGAAGGCACCATCACCGCAAACTGAAACACATGGCCGGTCAGGGGCGGCAAGTTTGGCCCCCATTACACCGGCGACACCAAATCCCATGGGGCCAAATCCCATTGATCCGATCAATGAGTCCGGGCGGGTTGGGTTACAAAATTGCAACAGCCAATTGTGATGCACGCCGATATCGCTGACCAGAATTGCATCCTCAGGCAGTGCCTTATCAATCTCGACCGCGGCGCGTTGCGGGTTAATCGGGCTGCTATCATCAACAAACCCCGGAGCAACAAACGCGTTCCATTCGGCGCGATAACCATCAATTGCGGCCAGCCATTTGCGGCTTGCTGGCGTTGGCTCACCGCTATGGCCGCGCCGGTCAAGCTCTGCCAGAACCTGTCGCAAAAAGGTACGGACATCCGCCATCAGCCCCAACGCAACTGGATAGTTTCGGCCGATTTCTTCTGGATCAATGTCAACATGGATCAAGCGTGTGGGCGGAATCGTGAATGAATAGCCCGGAATCCACGAACTGGATGTACGATCATCAAACCTGACACCAAGCGCAAGCAGAACATCGGCTTGCCGGCAGGCATGATTGGATTGATAAGTGCCGCCACGCTGGACAAGGCCAAGGGATAGGGGGTGTTGAACCGGAATTGCGCCAAGCCCACTTGCCGATGATGCTACCGGTATCTGCAAGCGTTCGGCTAGCGCCAGCAATTCATCAGCGGCGCCGCCATAGCGCACGCCCTGCCCCACGACAATCACCGGCTTTTCTGCCGACAGCAGCATATCAACTGCCGTGACCACGCCATCAGGATCAGCCCCGCAACGTGATGAAATATTCGCTGACCATGCTGCCGGATCAGGGGTTTCACTGGCAGCAGCTTCCTTGAAGATATCGAAAGGAACGTCGAGAACGACCGGGCCGGGTCGACCTGTTGTCATGGTTTTCCACGCCTGACGCATCATTAGCGGCACTTGTTCGCCGCGGGTGGGCTGATAGACGCGTTTGCAATAGGCCTGAACCGTTGACGGGAAATCGGCTTGATAATGGCGATAGGTTTCCTGAAATGCACCTCGATTAAACTGGCTCGTTGGCACATTTCCGGTGATCGCAAGGAACGGAACCGAGTCAAAAAAAGCATTGCCAAGGCTGATTGGCAGATTTGCCGATCCCGGGCCGCATGAGGTAAAGGTCGCAGTTGGCTGACCAGACACGCGGTAATAGACATCTGCCATGAAGCCCGCGACACTTTCATGATGCACGGAGATTGTGCCGATATCATCTTGGCGTTCATGCATGGCATCAATCAGACCAATGTTGCCATGGCCGCACAGACCAAAAACATAAGGCACTTTTTCCTTGATCAAATAATCAATGATAACCTGTCCGCCATTCAACTCATTTGTATCTGACACAGTAAAATCCCCCGACTGCTCACCTGTGATCGATGCGCGTATTGATCGTAAAAATATCGACGATAGAGCATGGCATAAGCCGAAACGGCTTCCAACAAAAATGGCTTGAAAAATAGCGTGGGTTTGATCGTTTGTGAGACTGACTAAACTCTTGGCAAGCGGCGGCTTTATGGCCGCAACTGACGCGCCGGTAATCTATTTTTGGGCAACCTGTTTTTGGGCGTCAAAATTACTCGTCACCCATGATGCTGTTAAAGCTTGAAACAAGGTCATTAAAGCGCACGCCAACAATGGTGATATGCTTTTTCATCGTTTCCATGGCCCGTTCGGCGTCGCCATCACGCAGCGCTTGCAGAATAATATCATGTTCGGCCATTGATTCGTCCATCCGCCCCCGCACGCGCAGTTGAAGCCGCCGAAACGGACGCAAGCGGTCATGTAGGCGGCGGGCCTCATGGGCAAGAAAGCTATTGCCTGACATCTGGTAAATCCTGCCGTGAAGGCGGGCATTCACCTCATAGTATTTTTTTGTGTCACCCGCAGCAACGGCGGCGCGGCAGGTTTCATTATCCTTTATCAGCGCGTTGATATCCGCGCTGGTTGCGCGCCGCGCCGCAAGCCGAATTGCCATACATTCCAGTTCGGCCATCACTTCGAACATCTCAACAAGCTGGCTAAGGCTGGGCGCGCGCACAAAAGTGCCACGACGCGGCAAATGTTCGGCAAGACCGGACTCGGCTAGGCGTTGCAGCGCCTCGCGAACCGGTGTGCGCGACACGCCGTAAAAGCTGGATAATTCGGTTTCATCAAGACGCTTGCCATGTCCAAGCTCACCTTCGACAATTCGCTGTTCAAGCGAGTCTCTTATTTTTGCCGACGGTAATTTGTCCATCTAGTTATGACCCTAGATTTTGGTTAGCTCTAGCGCTCATTATTAGGGGCTTTCATCCATTCGTCCAGAATAATTGCGACATGTTTTGCATCACGGGCGGTGCCGTCCTTGATCTGACAACGGCATGATGTGCCATCGGCAATGATAAGCGTATCATCATCCGCTTCACGGATTTTTGGCAGTAACGCAGAGTTTGCCATTTTCATTGAGACATCAAAAGTATCTGCACCATAGCCAAAGGCACCCGCCATCCCGCAACAGCTGGTCTCGATTTTTTCGACCGCCAGCCCGTCAATCCATGACAGCACGTCCTCAATCGGGCGCACCGCATCAAATGCTTTTTGATGGCAATGTCCATGCAACAGGGCTTTGGCTTTGCCAGATTTGAGTGGCAGTTTAGGTTTGTCGCGGGCCAGCAATTCCTCAAAGGTCAGCGTGGCAGCAGCAACGGCTTGGGCGTCCTTGTTGTTCAGCAATGCCGGAATTTCGTCACGAAGGGCGAGTGTGCAGGACGGCTCTAGACCGACAATTGGGATATTGTCTTTGGCAAATGGTGCCATGGCGGCAACCAGACGCGTTGCCTCATGACGGGCACGGTCAATCATGCCCGTTGATAAAAATGTGCGCCCACAACAAAGCGGCTGTTTCGCGTCTGATGGCGCTGGCGTAAAGACATCATAGCCAGCGCGTTCCAGTACCCGAACGGCGGCACGGATGTTTTCCGGCTCAAAATACCGGTTAAAGCTGTCAATAAACAGCAACACTGGCGGTTTTGTGCTGGCGGGAAGGCTTGGCAATTCGCGATTGCGGAACCAGTTTCGTTGCCACTGCGGTAATGGACGGCGCGCGCTGAACCCGGTCAGCTTCTCGCTTAGCCATGCAAAGCCCGGGATAATGTCGCGCAGGCGGATAAGAGGTGCAATAGCGGCGGCATAGGGCGCGTAATCGGGAAGATGGGCAATCAGCTTGTCATGGAGCGACAGGCCTTTGGCTTCGGTGCGAAGCGCGGTGACCTCGACCTTCATGCGCGCCATGTCGACACCGGTAGGGCATTCGCGTTTACAGGCTTTGCAAGAAACGCACAGTTTCATCGTTTCAGCCATCTCGTCGCTTACCATCGCCGCCGCGCCAAGCTGGCCGGATAGAGCTAGTCTAAGGCTGTTGGCACGGCCTCTTGTCGAGTCGCGCTCATCGCGCGTCGCCCGAAAGGACGGGCACATGACGCCGCCCTCAAGCTTGCGGCAGGCGCCATTGTTGTTGCACATTTCAACCGCGCCCTGCAGCCCGCCAGCCGAACCCGGCCACGCATCCCAATTTAATCGGGTCGGGAAATCATCAATTTTGTATCCCGGCGCAAAGCGAAACAGCGACCGGTCATCCATCTTTGGTGCATCGGTGATTTTCCCCGGATTGAAAATTCCCTGCGGATCGAACAAGCGTTTAACTTGGCGAAACAGATCCGTCATTTTGCTGCCGAACATGACCTCGTTAAATTCGGATCTGGCAATGCCATCGCCATGTTCGCCCGAATGCGAGCCCCCATATTCTTTTACCAGTTGGAACGCCTCGTCGGCGATGCCTCGCATGGCGGCAACATCATCAGCGTTTTTCATATCTAGAACCGGCCGCACATGAAGACAGCCAACCGACGCATGCGCATACCATGTTCCAGTGGTATTATATTTGGTGAAAATGCGGGTCAGCTTGTCGGTATATTCGGCCAGATCGGCTAGTTCGACCGCGCAATCCTCAACAAAAGACACCGGCTTTGCTGCGGTTTTCATCGACATCATGATGTTAAGGCCGGATTTGCGCATTTCGGTGATCCGCGCCTGATCCTCGGTTTCGCGTAGAATGACCGTGCCGCCAGTCGAGTCGCCCGGTTTATCCCAGCCAAAGCCAAGATCAGCCATCATCGCCTCTAACGCTTCAAGGCGGCGCCGGTTTTCGGCCGGATCATCCTCGGCAAACTCGACCACCAGAATTGCCGCAGGCTCGCCCTTGATATAGGCCTCGACGGTCGAACGGAATAGCGGGATGGACCGCGCCAGATCAAGCATGGTATTGTCAATCAACTCGACAGCAACCGGGTCAAGCGTGACCAGATGCTGGGCGGCATCCATCGCCTTATAGAAGGTCGGGAAATGACAAAGCCCCATGACTTTTCTGGCAGGCAATGGCGAGAGTTTCAGCGTGATCGCGGTTGAATAAGCAAGCGTACCCTCAGAGCCAACAAGCAGATGCGCAAGATTAATCCCGTCACCGGCCTTGCCGCCGGGCCGAAGCGCCATCGCATCAGGGATTAACGCATCAATATTGTAACCGCCAACACGGCGCAATACTTTGGGAAAACTGGACAGAATCTCATCGCTATGCGTTTTGCCGAGTGCCAATAATTCCGGCAGAATCGTGCCCAGCTGGCCAGTGGCGGCGGGCGCAGACGGATCATATTTGCCAAAAGATGCGTGAACGCCATCACCAAGAATGGCGTCAATCGCCAAGACATTATCCCGCATGATGCCGTAACGGATTGACCGACCGCCGCAGCTGTTATTTGCCGTCATACCCCCAATTGTTGCGCGGCTAGAGGTCGAAACATCCACCGGAAACCACAAGCCATGCGGCTTTAGCTGGCGATTTAATTCATCCAGAACGATGCCCGGCTCGACAACGCAAACACGGTTTTCAACATCCAACTCTAGAATTCGGTTCAGATATTTCGTGTTATCTAGAACCAGCGCATGATTGACCGTCTGCCCACATTGCGAGGTGCCACCACCACGCGGCAAAAGCGCCATTCCCTGTTCACGGCAAAAGGCGATTGTGGCCTCGATATCGGCAATCGTTTTCGGAATCACGACGCCATGCGGCATCATTTGATAGATTGACGCGTCGGTGGCATAACGCCCGCGCGTGAAACCGTCATCAAATAAAGCGCCGGAAAGCGATTGTCTCAGCCGCCCAAATCCGGCAAAGCTGTTGCCATCAGCCATGAAGTTCTCCAGTTTTTGGTATACAATTCCCTTGTATTGATATACAAAGTGACTCTAGAGTTCAACCTAATTGACACGGATTTCGTGCAACAACTGCATTTTGACTATGCATCTATGTGGAGAATAAATTCATGGCTACACCCTATGCCGCCGGCCGCCATTTTTTACAAATTCCTGGCCCGACAAATGTGCCTGATAGGGTGCTGCGTGCGATGGATTACCCAACAATCGACCATCGCGGTCCACAATTTGCCGAAATTGGCAAAAAATGCCTCGCCGGAATGAAAACGGTTTTCAAGACCGACAGTCATGCGGTGATTTATCCGGCATCGGGAACTGGTGCGTGGGAAGCGGCCTTGGTGAATACGCTGCAAGAAGGTGATCTGGTATTGATGGTCGAGACGGGTCATTTTGCCTCTCTTTGGCACAAGATGGCATCGCGTTTGGGTCTTGAAACCGAGTTTCTGGCGACGGATTGGCGTCGGGGGGTTGATCCACAGCAAATTGAAGATCGTCTGCGTGCTGATCCGGAAAACAAGATTAAGGCTGTTTGTGTGGTTCACAACGAAACCTCAACAGGATCGACATCCCGCGTTAATGAAGTGCGGCTGGCAATGAATAATGCCGGTCATGATGCGTTATTGCTGGCCGATACAATCTCGTCACTTGCCTCAATTGATTTCCGCCATGACGAATGGGGGGTTGATGTCACGGTTGCAGGGTCGCAAAAAGGTTTGATGCTGCCACCCGGCCTGTCATTCAATGCTGTATCGGAAAAGGCGCTAGCAACGGCGCGCAAGGGCGGTATGCGCCGCAGCTATTGGGATTGGGAAGAACAGATTGCCGCTAATAAGGATGGTGCCTTTCCGTTCACGCCGGCGACAAATCTTTTATACGGGTTGGCCGAAGCGATTGATATGCTGCATGAAGAGGGTCTGGATAATGTGTTCAAACGCCATGACCGTCACGCCGCAGCAACCCGCAAGGCGGTTCAGGCATGGGGGCTTGAGGTCTTGTGTCAGGAACCAAAGGATTATTCCAGCGCATTGACCGCGGTCTTATTACCCGACGGGCATAATGCTGATGCGTTCCGCGCTGGTGTTTTGCAGAATTTCAATATGTCGCTTGGCAACGGTCTAGCCAAACTTGCCGGCAAGGTCTTTCGGATCGGGCATCTTGGTGATTTTAACGATCTGATGCTTCTTGGAACGCTAAGCGGCGTCGAAATGGGCCTTTCGCTGGCGAATATTCCGCATCAAAAGGGTGGTGTTGACGCGGCCATGAACTTGTTGAAAGGCGAATAGATAAAGATCAAGCCGGTTTTGTCATCCCCAAATCCGGCGGCAAACATTAACGGGATGAAACGGGAGAGAGCAATGAAATCTATTGTAAAAACGCTTTTGGTGACAGCTGTCACCGCGGTAATGGCCACCTCGGCCAACGCGGCTGACCTTGTGTTGAAATTTGGCCATGTTGGCCAGCCTGGCTCACTTTTTGATATGTCGGCAAACGAGTTTGCGCGCATCGCCAATGCAAAGCTGGCAGGCAAAGCCGAAGTTCAAGTCTTTGGTTCAAGCCAGCTTGGCAAGGATAAAGAGCTGCTGCAAAAGTTAAAGCTCGGTCAGATTGACTTTTCGCTACCATCATCAGTGATGTCGTCAGTGTCTGACGAGTTTGGCGTTTTTGAGATGCCATACATCATCCAAGACCGCGACCACATGAAAAAGGTTCAGGCTGCGCTTGGCGACACATTCCAAGATGCGGCCGGTGCAAAGGGCTATCACATCCTGTCCTATTGGGAAAATGGCTTCCGCCACATCACCAACAACACCCGGGCAATCAATGTGCCAACCGATCTTCAGGGCATCAAGCTGCGGACGCCTAAGGGGGCGTGGCGCGTCAAGATGTTCAAACTTTATGGTGCGAACCCGACACCAATGGCATTTTCAGAAGTCTTCACCGCCCTGCAAACAGGCGTGATTGATGGTCAGGAAAATCCATATGCGCAGATCGCCTCAGCGAAATTTCAGGAAGTGCAAAAATATCTCTCGATCACTGGCCATGTTTACACACCGGCATATGTGCTGACGTCAAAGGCTGGCTTTGGCAAATTGCCGGCTGATGTACAGGCCGCGTTGCGCGAAGCTGCAACCGAAACCCAGGCCTATGTCTATGAGACAGCTGCCCGTCTGGAAAATGAACTGCTGACCGTCATTAAAGACGCCGGCGTTGCGGTGAACACAGCCGATAAAGCGGCCTTCATTGCAGCATCAAAGCCGATTTATGACGATTACGCATCATCTGTAAAAGGTGGTGACGCATTGATCAGCAAGGTGCAGAACGCTGCAAAATAACGAGGAAAATCGGCTATCCGGGAGGCTTGTCTCGGATAGCCAGCTTCATTGGTTTAATCACTTTAAAGACGTTAGCCTAATAATAAACTAGTCCTTGAGGCTGGGATCATAGCGGCCGAAATAAAGGGTCAGGGGGACCTGCTGAAATGTCCATTGCGGAAACAAACTTGTTGCAGCGCGTGATGACCACTGCGCTTGAATGGTTTTTGATTTTCTTGATGATCTTGCTGACCGTTGTCGTTGTGACGGCGGTATTGTTCCGGATTGCTGGCGACTCGCTGTCTTGGTACGACGAGGTCGCGGCGGTTCTGCTGTCATGGGTAACCTATTATGGTGCCTGTCTTGCAGCATTAGAGCGCAAACATATCGGTGTTGACTCGGTTTTGTTAATGCTGCCATCAAAATTTCGTCTTATTGGTGTGGTTGTTGCCGAATGTTTTGTCATTGGATTTTTCATATTGATGGCATGGGCAGGCTATCAGGTCGTCGCTATTCTTGAGGGCGAGACATTGGTAAGCCTGACGTGGGTATCGGTGCAGTTCACCCAGTCAGTGATTCCGGTAACAGCGATTATTTTCATTGTCTGCGAGCTTTTGAGCGTCCCGGGCTATTGGCGCGCGGTTGCCTCTGGTCAATCGCTAAACGATCACTAGGAACAATTTGATATGTTGATATTCATTATTCTATTGGCCGTGATCAGCCTGATCTGCATCAATGTACCCATTGCTATCTCGTTGGCGCTGGCTGGCGTTCTCGGACTTTTGCTAACCGAGGGGCCGGGGTCACTGGTGACTGTCGCGCTTGATATGTATGACGGATCAACAAAGTTTTCGTTGATCGCGATTCCGATGTTTGTGCTAGCCGGTGCGATTATGAACGCTGGCGGTGTGACCAAGCGTTTGATCGAATTTGTGTCGGCCCTTATTGGTGCCGTGCGCGGCGGCTTGGCGATGGTATCGATTGGCGTATCATTGTTTTTTGCCGAGATTTCTGGTTCAGCTGTTGCCGATGTTGCGGCGTTGGGATCAATTATGATCCCTGAGATGAAAAAGCGTGGCTATGGCGGGCCGTTTGCTGCTGCGGTGACATCGTCGTCGGCGTCACTAGCAATTATTATTCCGCCGTCAATCCCAATGATCCTTTATGCAGTGTCAGCGAACACCTCGGTTGAACAATTATTTGTTGCCGGATTTATTCCAGGCCTGATGGGCGCAATTGGTATGATGGGCGTTTCTTGGTGGTTTGCGCGGCGGTATAATCTGCCGGTCGAAGAAGCCTTTAACTGGCCGCGCTTGCGGGCTGCAGCCATTGAGGCTGGCCCGACATTCCTGCTGCCGATCATTATCCTTGGCGGAATCTTCGGTGGGTTTGTGACTGCAACTGAGGCTGCTGGTCTAGCTGTTATTGCTGCCATCGGCGTTGGGATGTGGTATCGCGAAGTCGATTTCAAACAATTGCATCGGGCCATGCTTGAAGGCGGGATGCAAACCGCCGTGGTGATGGTGCTGGTGGCGGCATCGGTATTGATGGGGGGATTTTTGACCCGCGCACAGATTCCGCAAGAATTGGCCGCGCAGATGGTTGCCTTCACCGATAGTAAATTTGTCATCCTCTTCATCTTGAATATTTTCTTCCTGATTATCGGGTTTTTCTTACATTCGGCAGCGGCCATTATTCTGGTTGTACCGATCGTGGTTCCGTTGATCCAAGAGGTGGGCATTGATCCTGTACATTTTGGCTTGGTGGTAACGTTGAACCTTGCCATTGGTCAGCAAACACCGCCGGTCGCATCGGTGCTGATTACCGCCTGTTCAATCGCGCGGGCCAATATTTGGGAGGTGACACGGGTTAATCTGCCATTTATCGGCGTCTTGGTGGCGGTGCTTATGATTTGTACTTATGTGCCGGTAATTCCAATGTTCTTGGTTGAACTATTTTACCGCTAGAAGGGGCTGAAATGACTGTGTCAGATCGTGAATTGCTGATCCATATTGAGGATGGCATTGCCCATGTAAAATTGAACAGGCCGCAGGCACGAAATGCGCTGACATTTGAGATGTATGAGGGGCTAGCGGCGCTTTGTGCCAAGGCTGGCACTGACGATGACGCCGATCACATCAGGGCTATTATCATCTCAGGTGCTGGTGATAAAGCCTTTGCAGCTGGAACTGATATTGGGCAATTTACCGCCTTTTCCTCGACCGAGGATGGCTTGGGCTATGAAAGCAAGGTTGAGGCGGTCATAAGCGCGATCGAGGCCTGCCGCGCGCCGGTGATTGCTGCCCTTCACGGTGCGGTAACGGGTGGCGGGTTGGTAATTGCAGCCGCTGCACATATCCGTATTGCCAGTTCAGCCGCGATTGCCGGCATGCCGATCGCGCGAACACTTGGCAATTGTCTGGCGGTCTCAAACCTTCGTCGCCTGACCGCTTTATTTGGCGAGGCGCGCGTTGCCCATATGATTTTGACAGCTGAATTACTGGATGCTGAAATGTTGCTTACCAGCGGGTTTGTGCATGAGGTGCTGCCCGATCAGGACGCATTAATGGCGCGCGCGCAACAGCTGGCTGAACGGATGAAGCAGATGGCGCCATTGACAATCGAGGCCAGCCTTGAGGGGCTGCGACGGTTGCGTCACGCGGCGCCATTGCCGCAGGATGATGATCTGATTGAGCGGAGCTATGTTAGTGCTGATTTTGCCGAGGGTGTTCGCGCCTTTCTTGAAAAGCGCAAGCCGCAATGGCAAGGCAAATAGCCCGCTTGTAAAAGAACAGCGATCACCGGGCTAAATGTTATGGTGGGCCTAATCAGCCGGTAACCAGCTTATTGATCGCGCTGACAACAGCACGGATTGGGGCAACGGTGATCGAGGTGTCAATGCCAACACCATAAACCGATTGCCCGTCATCAGTGACCAGCTCAACATACGCAGCCGCTTCGGCCTTTGATGTCGCTGAGCGTGTATTCTGGCCAAAATCTGAAAGCCGGAAACTCAGCCCAAACTCATCACGCATTGCATCTACAAAAGCCGAAATTGGACCATTGCCGGCGGCACTGATAGTCACGTCCTTACCGTCATGGCTTAATGTTGCGGTGATGCGCTCAGACTCGCTAGCCCGGCTAGCACGACCAGACTCAAAGCTGACCAGCGTGAACGGACCCTTCGGTTTGATGTAATGCTGTTCGGCCAGTTCCCAAATACGTTGGCTGGTAATTTCCTTGCCCGTTGTGTCAGCTTCATTTTGCACAATGCCAGAAAACTCAACCTCGGCACCGCGCGGCAAACGAATATGATGGTCAGCTTCAAGAAGATAGGCGGCCCCGGCCTTTCCCGATTGAGAATTTACCCGGATAATTGCCTCAAAGGTGCGCCCGATATCAGCAGGATCAATTGGCAAATATGGCACTTCCCACATATCATCATTGGCCTCGACAAGCGCATCGATGCCCTTGCGAATTGCGTCCTGATGGCTGCCCGAAAAGGCGGTGTGGACGAGCTTGCCAGCATAGGGATGGCGTTCATGCACTGGCAGTTGATTACAGAATTCTGCGGTTTCGATCAGGCCATTAATGTTGGAGAAATCAAGGTGCGGATCGACGCCTTGGGTAAACATATTTAGCCCAAGCGTAATCAAATCGACATTGCCGGTACGCTCGCCATTGCCAAACAATGTGCCCTCAACACGGTCAGCACCTGCCATCAGCCCAAGTTCGGTTGCAGCGACAGCACAACCACGGTCATTATGCGGATGCAGTGACAGAATAACGGCGTCCCGGTTTGAAAAATGCCGGTGCATCCATTCGATCTGGTCGGCGTAAATATTCGGTGTCGACATTTCGACCGTTGCCGGCAAGTTTATAATTGTGGGGTTTTCCGCTGTTGGCTGCCAGACCTCCATGACCGCCTCACAGACGTCCAGCGCATAGTCAAGCTCGGTTCCGGTAAAGCTCTCAGGGCTATATTGCAGGCGAAGGTTGCCCGCACCAAAGCTGGAAATACGGTCGGCAACCATTTTTGCGCCGTCAACAGCGATCTGTTTTACCCCATCACGATCAGATTTAAAGACGACGCGACGCTGCAATGTGCTAGTAGAATTATAGAGATGCAAGATGGCATTTGGCGCCCCGCGAAGCGACTCGATCGTGCGGTCAATAAGATGTTCGCGCGCTTGGGTTAGAACCTGAATGGTTACATCGGCAGGCACATGGCCCCCCTCGATCAGTTCGCGCAGAAAGTTGAAATCGGTATCTGATGCTGCTGGAAACCCAACCTCAATTTCCTTAAACCCCATCGCCACAAGCATTTTGAACATAGCCATTTTGCGAGCGCTATCCATTGGCTCAATCAACGCCTGATTACCATCACGCAAATCAACCGAGCACCAGATAGGTGCGGTTTCAATTTTTTGGTTTGGCCATGTACGGTCACCTAGATCAGGGCCGATAAATGGACGGTATTTTTCATGACGCAGGCTTGGCATCAGCTTCTCTTTTTCTGGAAATTTGAATTTATCTATCTTAGCGCAACAAGATCCAACAAGACCTAACAAAATCGCAAAAGTGCATTATACGCGCAAGCGGCAAGGGGAAACAGGAAAAAGATCGAAAATCCAGTATATGATCTATGAATAAATGCGGTATTTCAGCTGAAATTGTTGTATAGAAGTGGCGGACACCAGTCATTTCAGCCAGTTTTCCGGATCGCGAATAAAATATGACCGACATTGATAAAATCCGCAATTTTTCGATCATTGCGCATATTGACCACGGCAAATCAACAATTGCAGACCGGTTAATTCAGGTTTGCGGTGGATTGAGTGACCGTGAAATGAAGGAACAGGTGCTGGATAGTATGGATATTGAGCGTGAGCGCGGTATCACTATCAAGGCGCAAACTGTTCGGCTTGATTACAAATCCAAAGACGGCAATTCCTATGTTTTGAATTTGATGGATACGCCGGGTCATGTGGATTTTGGTTATGAGGTTTCGCGGTCTTTGTCGGCTTGCGAAGGCTCTTTGCTGATTGTTGATGCCAGTCAGGGCGTTGAGGCGCAAACGCTCGCAAATGTGTATCAGGCAATTGATGCCAATCATGAGATTGTTCCTGTACTCAATAAAATCGACCTTCCGGCGGCAGAACCTGAACGGGTAAAAATGCAGATCGAAGAGGTCATAGGTTTGCCCGCTGATGACGCAATTCCAGCATCCGCCAAAACTGGCGCGGGTATTGCCGATATTCTGGAAGCGCTGGTAACAAAATTACCGGCACCAGTTGGTGATAAGGACGCCCCCTTGCAAGCGCTGCTGGTGGATAGCTGGTATGACGCCTATCTCGGCGTTATGACCCTTGTTCGGGTGCATCATGGTGTGCTGAAAAAAGGCATGAAAATTCGCATGATGGCAACTGGGGCAACGCATGTTGTCGAACGGGTTGGCGTGTTTGCGCCAAAGCCGGTTGCACTTGACCAGCTGGGGCCCGGCGAGATCGGGTTTATCAATGCTGGCGTAAAGCGGGTTGCTGATGCAAAAGTTGGCGATACGATTACCGAGGAACGCCGCCCAACAGATAAAGCGCTGCCCGGTTTTGCGCCGTCTATTCCGGTGGTGTTCTGCGGCTTGTTTCCGGTGGATACTAATGATTTTACCGGGCTGCGTGATGCGTTGGAAAAGCTTTCGCTGAATGATGCTTCATTTTCATTCGAAGCTGAAACTTCAGCTGCACTTGGGTTTGGCTTTCGGTGTGGCTTTTTAGGCCTTCTCCATATGGAAGTGATCCGCGAGAGATTGAGCCGTGAATTCAACCTCGAGCTTATTTCAACCGCGCCATCGGTGGTTTATCAGATGACCCTAACCGATGGTAAAAGACTGGATTTGCACAATCCAGCTGATATGCCCGAAGTGACACGGCTTGCCTCAATTGAAGAGCCTTGGATCAAAGCCACAATTATGACGCCTGATGAATTTTTGGGTCCAGTTCTGACACTTTGTACCGAACGCCGTGGAGAGCAGATTGACCTTACCTATGCCGGCAATCGAGCAATGGCCGTCTACCGTCTGCCGTTAAACGAAGTTGTCTTTGACTTTTACGACCGCCTAAAGTCAATCACCCGCGGCTATGCCAGCTTTGATTACAATATTGACACATACCGTGATGGCGATTTGGTGAAAGTGTCGATCCTGGTAAATGGTGATCCAGTGGATGCGCTGTCGATGATCGTGCATCGTGATCAGGCCGAAAGTAAAGGCCGAGCTATTTGCATTCGGCTAAAAGATCTGGTGCCGCGGCAGATGTTTAAAGTTGCGCTGCAAGCGGCGATTGGCGGTAAGGTGATTGCACGTGAAACCATTGCAGCATTACGCAAAGATGTAACGGCGAAATGCTATGGCGGCGATATCTCCCGCAAGAAAAAGCTTCTTGAAAAACAAAAAGAAGGCAAAAAGAAGATGCGTCAGTTCGGTAAGGTTGATATTCCACAGAACGCCTTTTTTGAAGCTTTGAAAATGGGCGACAATTAGACCCTGATCTAATTTTTGATTTCTGACGAATTTTCATTTCCACGTGCAACCCCGCGATTTGCAGGGTTTTTGTGGGTGGGCTATTTTTCGCCACTCCGCTTTAGTCCTCGCGCGCTCGTCTTGCGCGGAGAGGCATGACCGCCAAGCAGTCCTCCGATTGCCCAGAAAATCATGCAGAATCCGACCATCACTAATGCTGCCGGCCAGCTGAGAACAGTAGCAATAATGGGATGCCACAAAAAGGGCGAACAGTCCAAAGCTGTTATGAGGCTGCATGGATCGATGTAACGGCTTATTATGGTCTCGCTTGCCTGTAGGCTGGTCGGGCTATGTTGGTACCACAGACGCCCCAAAGGCGCGCTGGCGCTATAGCTATTTTTTAAATCCGTCCAGATTGCATAGACGGCAACTGAACCTGCAAGTAAAGCTAATGTGCGAAATAAGAAGCTCATGGTCGGCTCATCATGTTCCCAAGTTACGACTGTTTCAAGAAGATTTTTTTACGCGCCTTGTTTGTTGCTTCAGCGTTGGATCTTTGAGATGGCTCTCCTGAAATAGGCAGGTAATTTTTTAACTTCCGGTTAAAAAGCTTCCACAATAAAATGTTATTGCATCATTACGCGTCCATATGAAATCAAGATAGCCTTGATTTAGTGACAATAAGCCAGGCTTAATGTTGTCTCGCCTCGCAAAACGCGAATAGTTTCAAATGAGTTGAGGCCTATTTATGTTTTCTGAATCTATAATTTTGGCAGCAGACATTGGTTTACACAACGCGTATAGCCTGTTAGTTAAATCGGTATTGGGAGGGGTGGCCGAGCGGTTTAAGGCGCACGCCTGGAAAGCGTGTTGGGGTTAACGCCCCTCCGGGGTTCGAATCCCCGTCCCTCCGCCACTTGTAATAGAATTAGTGGCTTCAGTTCTACCTTTTGATCTTGAATTCGGCGTTTACACCCGGTGGCGGTGTGGCTCCAAATCCACCTTTTGCAACCACTGCCTCAATGCCGCCGTTAGCCTCAATAATCGCGGTTTGATCAGCCTTGGCCTTCGCGTCAATTAATTCTGGATCGCATATTAAACGTAGCTCTCTTTCCAATTTACTTCTGATATCCCTAAATTCTGGGTCAACACCAAGATCACGCAGTTCTTCAGGGTCTTCAGATAAATTGAACAGCTGTGGTTTCATCGATACATAATAGATGAGTTTCCATGGCCCTTTCCGTATCATGAAGGCGCCGGTCTTAGATCCCATGGCGTGATATTCAGAAAAAACCAATCTATCAAAGTCATCGTTGACGTTGGCTAGGTCTACGAGTGATGCACCAGGCTTTGCTCCTGGTTTGATGCCCGCAGTCTTCAATAAGGTAGGGTAGAAATCAATCAAAGAGACTGGTGTTCTAGAGATTTTACCAATAGGAATTCCCGGGCCTTTTATAATACAGGGCACACCAACTGATTCTTCATAAAAATTTGATTTGCCCCAAAAGTCACGTTCACCGATATTGTCACCGTGGTCGCTAGTGTAGATAATTTGTGTGTTGCCACTGAGGCCGTTTTGTTCCACAGCCTCTAAAATTTGGCCAATCAAATCATCGATAAACGTGACAAGCCCGTAATAGGATGCCAATGCAACGCGGGTTCGCTCTGGGGTAAAGTTATCCATGATTTGACAATTTCGCATTGCGTGATGCCAGGGATGTTCGGGGAACTCCCTAGGTTTTGTAGGCATTAAGCCAAGTTTATCATATAGATCATAGAATTCTTGTGGTGCTATCAGCGGAAAGTGTGGCGCTACCATAGATACGAAAAGTACCCAAGGTTTCCGTTGTTTACCATTCTCGGCTAACCACTCTATTGTTTCAGCCGCGACTTGACGGTCATAAACATTGTAGTCAGTTTCCCCTGGGCCAATTTTCTCAGCCATTGACAAAGCCTTCCAGCGTTTTGGTAGGGGCTCCCTAACACAGCCTAGAACATCCCCAGTTCCATCAACTACATGCATTGGTATTTTTTGAAAATCCAGTCCTACATCATCATCTGAATTCCGATAGTGCAGTTTTCCGATTGAACCCACTGTAATACCAGCTTTTTGTAATTTGCTTCCCCATGAGGGTGGAGAGCCAAAATATGGTGTGGCGTTATCCCAATGATGCGAACGATGTGCGTAATCGCCGGTTGCAAATGAAGCCCGTGAGGGTACGCAAATAGGCACGTTTGTGTAAGCACTCTCGAATAGCGTTCCCTGACGTGCTAAATTGTCAATATTTGGGGTTTTTATAATTTTAT